>Ga0265297_10011344_pt1 | contig 10924 bp, 8 predicted proteins | sample Munlanlwell13791_FD_192502 | JGI IMG/M metagenome (GOLD analysis project Ga0265297, IMG submission 192502) | Leachate microbial communities from a municipal landfill in Southern Ontario, Canada - Leachate well 137-91 | ecosystem: Engineered > Solid waste > Landfill > Unclassified | place...
TAGGATCCTATCGCAACATTCGTGAATATATAATTTCCGGAGGCATCCACACCAACAGAATCTGCCATTTCAATTTTGGAAGTCCTGCTATCAATTTTATATAATTTCACATACCCATTATCACAAGGATTCGGGCCTGCCATGATCTGACCTGACAGTTCACCTGATTCTGTCAGTACAATAATACCATACATATAGGCACTTATCCATATATTACCACTATTATCAATCAAAATTCTGTCTGCTCCCTGAAAAGGATACAATTTGTATTCACTTCCGGTGTATTTATAGAGTCCTTCATAGGTGGAAAGCCACATAAAACCATTTTTATCAAAAACAACGCTTGATGGGTTCGTTTGCAGGAATGGTAAAGCCAGTTTTTCCCAAGTGTTGTTTACATATTTGTATAATGCACCTTCCTCAGTCGTGAAGTTGTATGTCATTGCCCACAGGATGCCATTATTGTCAACTATAATGCTGCTCACTTCTGTAAAAGAATCTATGATAGGCAGTGTTGTAAAATTTGAACCATCAAATTCAAAAATCTCACCGGAATAGCTGCTGAAATACATTTTCCCATTCAAGCCCTTGGCACCCTTTGATAGCGACAGATTTGAAACATCATTGGAATCGTATAAGGTAAAATTGGTACCGTCAAATTTAACCAAACCGATACCCATGAAAGGTATCCAAATATCATTGTTATGCCCGGCAATGATGTGCTCGACAAACATGGCAGGAAGTCCGCTATTGGTATCATAATAGGTCCAAATGGTATCTTTTAGTTTTGCGAGACCTAATCCGTAAGTCCCTAAAAAAATCTCACCATTATTATTGATGGCCAAAGCATTATATGAAAACTGCCCACTGATCTGTTTTTTCAGCCACATACTGTTTTTGAAAATGGATAAACCGTCATAATGCTGAACGACTACAATCCCTTGCTCGTTCATCGCAATTCCGCTAATATCATTGCTCCATAATCCCGTAGTATCATTATAATAAGTGTATTTGCAGTTTTGAGCAAATACAGCATGCGAAAACGTACTGAATAAAACAATGAACAGGAATAAACTACTATTTTTTCTCATGATATTTACTTTTAATTATTTAAAAATGAATGCTTTTTTGTGTTTGCAAAATTATAAGATTTTTTTTTATGAACCAATCATAAATTTCACGCAATATTTTTTTTTTTGATCATTGAAATAGAACTTTTTATATATTTGTTAAATTAAAAAATAATCAAGAAATTAAAAATTCTAAAGATATGAATCAGAAAAAATTATCACTAATTTTAGGAATTCTTCTTCTTTCTTCATTTTCCACTTTCTTGTATGCCCAAAATCAGGTACCCCTGGTTACAGGATTTGATAAAGGAACCTATTATGAAATGGGAAACGATCTGACTAATGTTGCAGGTAGCATCATTATTTCTGTTGATACGGTTTATAATGAGGATGGTTATAGCCTGGATGTCAAAAAAATTCCTTTTATTAAATTGCTGTCTTCCAAGGGAGCGCAATATAATTTTGACCGCATGGTTAAAGATACGGGATTTATGATTGTATTTATGCAGTATGATGTTCTTGTTGATGAGCAATACAAAGACCTGAAAAAGTATTCTAAAAAGACGGATAGCATCGTAATGATTGCCCCTCTTGGTGTTGAAGAAATTCATTTAATAACTTTAAAAGAAAATAAAATTAAAACCCTGTCTGACCTGAAAAAGAAAAAAGTTGCAGTGGGTGCAGCAGGTATGGGAACAATGGTTACTGCCGGGTTTATTAAAACCCAAACAGGTACAGACTGGGCAGACTTCAACTTATCCATAAAAGATGCCTTACCTGCCCTTCTGAACAAACAAATTGATGCTTTCTTCTTTGTTGGTTCTGCTCCGGTTGCCAGCCTCAACGGTTTATCCCCTACTTTTGAAAAACTGCAATTTGTACCAATAAGCCACCCAAAACTTGATCCCTATTATGTAAAAACAACATTGCCCAAAGGAACTTATTACTGGCAAAAAGATGATGTTCAAACCTACGGTGTGCGCATGATGCTTGTTAGTGACCTGACCAAAGAATCCAAGGATGATAAAGCAAATATTGAACGTTTTATTAAGGAATTGAAAAACAATATTACCAAACTTCAGGAAAACGGACATCCCAACTGGAAAAAAGTGGATTTCAATTACGCTGACATCAAATGGGCTCCTCATCCTATTGCAAAAAAAATATTTGGTTTACCATAAATTCACATTTAAGTACATAACCCAAAAGCTCAGATTTTTCTGGGCTTTTTTTATAAAACAAATATCGAATACCATGTATAAAAACATCACTCTTGATATAACGAACATTACCGAATTCATCCCAATCAGTAAAGTTTATAGCCTGCAGGAAAAAGTGGACATTTGCCAGCAACAATTAAAGGATAAATCCGGTGCCGGCAATGATTTTCTTGGATGGATTGATCTCCCTTCCAACATGATACCCCTTTTAAATGACATTAAGCAGGAAGCCGAAAGATTAAGATCAATCTCTGATGTCATTGTAGTCGTTGGTATTGGAGGATCATTTCTTGGAGCCAAAGCAGTGATTGATGCTTTGAGTCATAGTTTTCATTCCCATCTTACTTCTGCGCGAAAAATTGATGTGTTATTTGCCGGACATAATCTGAGCGAAGATTATCATGGTGAATTGTTCGATATACTGGATAAAAAAGAGTATTCCGTGATCGTCATCTCTAAATCAGGAACAACCACAGAACCAGCAATTGCATTCAGATTATTAAAAAAACATTTGGCAGAAAAATATGGAAATCTGCAACTTAAAGAAAGAATAATTGCCATTACAGATAAATCAAAGGGGGCACTGCAACAAATGGCTTTACATGAAGGATTCAAAACCTTTATTATTCCAGATGATGTGGGAGGCCGGTTTTCTGTGCTCACCCCAGTTGGACTTTTACCTATATCTGCTGCCGGTTTTGATATTAGTCAATTACTTCTGGGAGCAAAACAAATGGCTCAAATTAACCTTTCTGATTTCAGTATTGAAAGAAATCCTATGTCATCCTATGCAGCTTCCAGATATGCCCTTTATTCTGCCGGATACTCCATTGAACTCCTGGTTAGTTATCATCCGAAATTGACCTGTCTCAGTGAATGGTGGAAGCAACTTTTTGGTGAAAGTGAGGGAAAAGAACATAAAGGATTGTTCCCTGCAAGTGCGCTTTTTACCACTGATTTGCATTCACTGGGCCAATATATCCAGGATGGAAAAAGGATAATGTTCGAAACGGTTCTATCCGTTCAAAACAGCAATAAAGACCTGATAATACTCGAAACAAAGGACAATCTGGACGATCTGAATTATATAAAAGGCAGAAATCTTCACTATGTAAATCTTAGTGCAGAAAAAGCCACAACACTAGCCCACCTTGAAGGTCAGGTACCCAACATACACTTGGGTATCCCCTATCTTAATGAGTTTTATTTAGGACAATTAATCTACTTTTTTGAAATGTCTTGCGCTATTAGTGGCTATCTGCTGGGCGTTAACCCTTTTAATCAACCCGGAGTGGAAGCGTATAAAAGAAATATGTTTCATTTACTTGGAAAGCCTGGATTTTAAATCCAATGCTTTCAGCTTATAGTAAACAGGAATGTCTGCACTTTCAGTAAAAGCGACACTCAGAAAATGTGAGTTTTCAATCGGCACACTCACCGTTTTTATTATATCATGGTTTGATTTCGAAGGAAGTGGGCAAACATTTGAGCCATCCAATACTTCAATGTTTTTTATATAGTGTAAAAGTTTGTAACCCATAAGTTTGATTACGGCTTCTTTTCGTGTCCAGAAGGTAAAAAATTGTAAAATTCTATTTTCTGCAGCTTGAATTTGCTTTCTTTCCTCCATCGTAAAATATTGATCGGCAATTATTCCAATATGAAATGATTTCATATATGTCTCCACATCAATACCGACATCTCTGTTTTTATCAAATACAACTGCTACATATTCATTCGTATGGGAGATATTGAATTGAAGCCCATTGTAATCTTCCGGATAAAATGGTTTAGTAAACTCATTCTCCTGTGAAATTCGTATTTTGTCTGGAGACATCCCACACAGGCTGGAAGGGAACAACCTGCCAATAAGCCGCGATAGACGGAAGGAATCCTTTGAGGAACGCAAAAACAGTGTATTCAGCCTTTTCTTTTCATAATCTGACATTAAGTAATCATAGCAATCTAAACTCCTGTATTCACTAAGATTGGCAAGGATAACCATTACATTTTCCGCTGATAACGCAATTGCTTTATCCCACGATTCCAGGTAACTTACTCTTTCCTGTTTGATGCAATTTATTTGTATGCTGTACAATATGTGTTTATTAAAAAGTGTTCCGTGTGATCAAATCAATAAAATCTCTGATGATAAATATTTATTCAAAATTAGAAAGTTATTACCAAATATCTGCGCTATGTGCAATTTTACAATAACTAAAAATAACGAGAAGGTCATCATTCCTTTATGAATTATTCAATTTGGATTTCTTTGATTTAGAAAATTTATTTTTATTTTTGGAATCAAGTTGTGCCAATATTATTTAGTGCTTTCTGGATTATCTGAAAATTCAATTTATTTTATTCATCCTATAACATGGCATTTAAGCTGTTGTGCTTTAATTTTGCCCACTAATTCAATCAAAGTTAATCGCGAAAATGAGAAGCAATGCATAAAAATAAAATACTGGTAACCGGGGGGACAGGCTACATTGGCTCACATACAGTGGTAGAGCTTCTTCAAAAAAACTACGAAGTATTCATCATTGACAATCTTAGTAATTCATATCCATGGATCATTGATAATATTGAGCAGATCTGCGGGAATAGGCCTGTTTTTCACAATATTGACTTAAGGGACAAAGAAAAGTTACGTGAATTTTTTAAAAACAATCCCTCCATTGACGGAGTAATCCATTTCGCAGCATTCAAATCGGTTGGTGAATCAGTCGAAAAGCCCAACCTGTATTATGAGAATAATCTGATGTCACTTATTAATTTATTGGATTGCGCAAAAGAAGCCGGTATCTTTAACTTTATTTTTTCCTCCTCATGCACAGTGTATGGAGAACCCGATCAAGTTCCCATTCCGGAGGAGGCTCCTCTCAAAAAAGCTTCCTCCCCGTATGGCAATACCAAACGAATATCTGAAGAAATCCTCATGGATAATTGCGCGATAAGCGATATTAAAGTTGTATCACTCAGGTACTTCAATCCTGTTGGTGCACACGAAACTGGACTTATCGGAGAATTACCGCTCCATCCCGCTCAAAGTTTATTGCCTGTTATTACACAAACTTGCATTGGTAAAAGAGAAAAAATGCAGGTTCATGGAAATGACTATCCCACAAAGGATGGAACAGCCATCAGGGATTATTTTCACGTCAGTGACTTGGCAATTGCACATATCAATGCATTTGAATATCTTATAAACAGGAAAAGCAAACAGTCGTTTTCTGTGTTCAACCTGGGCTCCGAAAAAGGATATAGTGTTTTAGAAATAATCAATACATTTGAGCAAACCAACAAGGTGAAGGTAAATTATGAGATGGGGCCCAGAAGACCTGGTGATATCGTCAGAATTTGGGCCAATTCCGGTAACGCTAAAAAAGTGTTAGGATGGAAAACTGAAAGAACGCTGGAAGATATGGTAAGATCAGCATGGAAATGGGAAAAATACTTAAAAATGAGAGATTTTTGACAATACATCCCTCTTCTTATAAACAATCCATTCTGAAAATTGATCAATTTATCAAAGTAAAAGCGCAATACTTTCAAATAAATAATTTAAATTAAATAAAATAGGTCAAATTTTAACATTTAAGAGGCTTTTTTACACTAATCACTGTTTATCAATAATTTAGACAAAATGTATTGTTTCTTTTTTATTTTATTTTTGAATCTTTTTATATGATAATCGAACAAAACCTCTTATACTAAATCAAACAAGTATTTCCAAATATTTTTTAAAAAAAATGTTGAAAAATATCTGTTCATAAATTTGTCCGTTTGAAATCTTTGATACTACCTTTGTAGCCTTAAAAAATCTGAAGTACACAAAACAAGATGGATATTTTTGACAAACTAGCTTCGCGTCCAGGACCTTTGGGAATGCACTCTGAATACAGTCATGGCTATTTTATGTTTCCGGAATTGGAAGGTGAAATTTCCAATAGAATGATATTCAGGGGCAAGGAAAAAATAGTCTGGAGTCTTAACAATTACCTGGGGCTGGCAAACCATCCTGAGGTCAGAGAAGCCGATGCAAAAGCCGCTGCGGAATTTGGACTTGCCACTCCTATGGGAGCCCGCATGATGTCGGGTGATACAAAATACCACCGACAACTTGAGAATGAACTGGCTGAATTTGTTAAAAAAGAAGATGTTTTCTTACTCAATTACGGATATCAGGGTGTGATTTCCATATTGGACTCGCTGCTTGACAGGCATGATATCTTGGTTTATGATGCAGAATCACATGCGTGCATTGTAGATGGAGCCCGTCTTCATATCGGGAAAAGATTCGCTTTTCGCCATAACGATATGGACAGTTTACGTAAGCAACTCGAAAATGCCTCAAAACTCATAGATGACCAAGGAGGCATATTGGTTGTGACAGAAGGTGTTTTCGGAATGTCGGGTGATCAAGGGTTAATAAAGGAAATCGTTGAACTGAAGAAAAGTTTCAATTTCCGTTTGTTTATTGATGATGCTCATGGGTTTGGAGTAATGGGGCCCAAAGGAGAAGGGACTCATATTCATCAATCCTGTGAAGATGGTGTAGACATCTATTTTGCTACATTTGCAAAAGCGATGGCCAGTATTGGGGCTTTTGTTGCCAGCAACAAGAAAATTATCACCCATCTTCGTTACAATATGCGTTCTCAGATCTTTGCCAAATCATTGCCTTTACCTTTGGTGATCGGTGACCTGAAAAGGCTTGAATTAATTAAAAGAAGCACCGAATTAAAGGATAAACTTTGGGGAAATGTTACCAAGTTACAGAGAAGACTTCTTGAGGAAGGATTTGATATTGGAAAAACGAATTCCTGTGTAACCCCGGTTTACCTTAAAGGCAGTATTATTGAAGCCGGAAATATGGTCATAGACCTTAGGGAAAACCATGACATTTTCTGCTCCATCGTCATTTATCCTGTCATTCCCAAAGGTGAGATTATCATCAGGATCGTCACCAGTTCGCAACACACGGATGAAGATATTGAACGGACTATCAAGGCATTTATGGAAGTTGACTATAAATTGAAAAATAAACTTTACGATCAGGAAAAGGTCGTTTTTAAAACTAATTAATTTCTTTAACACTTAAATTTTAAATTATGAACAGGTATGCACAATTAAGAGAGTTACTTCTCTCATTAGAAACAGATTTTGTAAAATTCTACGAAAAGAACAACAAAGCAGCCGGTACAAGGGTCAGAAAAGGGATGCAGTCTCTTAAAGTACTTGCACAGGAAATCAGATCCGAAGTTCAGGGTATGAAGAACGATGATTAATATGACATTAGCCACAGTTTTTTGAATGTGGCTAATTTAAACAAAGCAAACAGTGAGGGTTTCCTTACTGTTTGTTTAGTTTATAAGCAAAACAATCCATCCAAGTAAGGAATAAGAAATCCACAATTTTACATTTGCATACTCTGATACCTTTACTCCTCTCCGATGCACGCTGAACCATAGAATGGCCGTATTTATGTAATAGGATGCCACGATCGCAATAGCCGCTCCTCGTACACCGATCAGATAAACCAGCAATGCTCCCAGTATAAGGTTTGATAAAAATTCTATTACTGAGGCCTTAAAGATTAAATCAGTTCTTTGAAGTCCCATTAATACGGATTGAGGAAAAATAGTTCTCGTTACAATAAGCATCAGGAGAATATTAAAAATTTCATAAGAAGATTCAAAGGTGGACGTATAAAAAAAACTAAAAAGATATTTGCTTGTAAAAAGTAAAATAAAAGTAAGAGGAAAGACGATATGCATAAGACGTGTGGCGCTCTTTTTTAAATCCAATAAAGATTGATGCATATTTTCCTTCTTAATGGCAAATGCAATTTCACCGCTCATAATTACACTTAACGAGTTGGCTAATATCCTGGTCAATGGGAATTCTCTTGCACCGTAACGGTAAATAGCAAACTCACTTTCGCTTGAAAAATAGCGAACAATGAAACTACTTACATAATCGGAACTCCCTCCTATCAGCAAGCTCAAAATAATGGGTGAAGATTTTAGCATATACTTGCGGATTACTTCAAAGTCAAGATGAAGATCTGCATATTTAACCAGTATGACAATTAAAAAGACAAACTTCACAAAGGCATAGACCGCAAGAGAAATGATACCTGCCAGCAGAGAGTCAGTCAGGAAAATTACTGTGCAAAAAACAACAACCTGCAATGCAAATGCGATAAAAGCATAATACAGAATTAATCTGTTTTTGTTTTTGGCAAGAAATATATATTCAATCAGAAAGGCAGGAGAATTAAAAAAAATATATACAGCATAAGACGCAAAAAGATACCACGACATCTCTTTAAAGAACAAAATACCTGCAAGCAGAATCAGAAAAGCTGAAAAAAAAGATAATATAAAAAGGGAGAAAAAAGCACTGAAGATAACAATGCCCTGTTTTGATTCCGGGCGCTCATAATAAAAAGGAAGGAATGTGGTCATCAGTCCCGAAACCCAAAAAAAGCTTAAGCCGGTTCCGACTAAAAACAGCGTTTCATAATGACTGATAACAGTAATATCCTTACAATACTGTGCCATAAAAATTGAAATTGCAAAAACAGAGGCTGTCCTGATAATCTGCATCAATTGCAGGCTCAGAATTTTTATATTGATTTTTTTTAAAAAATCCTTTACATACTGACGTACCATGCTTAATCCGTTTTAAACATCAGCCATATTACGTATTTCCAACACTCGTGCAAAATCATCGTCAATGGCAATTTCAATATGTGATAATATCATATCAAGCCTCTCGATATCTGAGAGTATGGTAAAAGGTAAAAGGCCTACCCTTTCGAGCACTTTATTTAAGATAAAGATGATAGTTTCATTCTCAGAGTACTTATAAAGAAACCTCCTTTCTCTGAATTTTACATAAAAATCAAAGAATCCATCAATGACACCAGGCTCATTTTCATTGAAAAAATGAGATATTTTCTCCTTTTCAATTCTGTCAAGGCAATTATAAAAATCAAACAAGACCTTTTCATCATGCTTAATTATTACCCGATCAATTAGGAGCTCGAGTAAAACATGTGCAACAAAATGCTTTTTCACATGAATGAGCTGTAACTTTTCCTGCTTTAACAAGTCTTTGATTAACTTGGTATGGTCATTAAAAAACATGGACTGATGAAAAATGGCATCCAACTCAAAATGCTTTAGCATACCATTTAATATTTCAACATCGGTGTCTATCATCTCCTTCGCTTTTGCACGATCTGTAATTCGCCATCCCCTTTTATAAATACTCATCAGATCAGGTAAAATGAGTCCAAAATTATAGTATGGTTTCCCTTTTATTCCATCCAAAAAGAAATGTGAAGCAAAATTCATTTGATAAACCCACGAATAATGAATCTTCAAAGATAAGCAGAATAATCAATTTCAATAAAAACCTGATTTCTCCTGATTTTTTTTCAAGCATTTTCACATGAATCATCAGAAATTTCTCTTTTATCAAATAAATATTTATGTGGTACGGCAAAATAAAATTACAAGAGCATATAAGAATTCCCAACCATCAACATGTACTATTCACAAGTTGCCTGATTACAAATTCATAATGGCCGGTCAGCAATTTCCCTTTAATTTTGCAAAAATTTTAAGTGATGAATTTCATTGAAGAATTGAAATGGAGGGGAATGATTCATGATATCATGCCCGGTACAGAGGAACAACTTGCAAAAGAAATGACTGTTGCTTACGTTGGCATTGACCCCACAGCTGATTCCCTTCATATTGGCCATCTGGTATCCATTATGATGTTAAAACATTTTCAGCTTGCCGGTCATAAACCTATTGCTCTGGTCGGGGGTGCAACAGGTATGATTGGAGATCCAAGTGGAAAATCGGAAGAAAGAAATCTGCTTTCTGAGGAGGTTTTGCGATTTAATGAACAGAAAATCAAAGAACAACTACTAAAATTCCTTGACTTCAATTCATCAATATCGAATGCCGCAGAAATTGTGAACAACTACGATTGGATGAAACATCTTCATTTCTTGGGATTTTTACGAGATATTGGAAAACATCTGACCGTTAACTATATGCTTGCTAAAGATTCTGTTCAAAAGAGACTTGATGCAGGTATTTCCTTTACAGAATTCTCATATCAACTTGTTCAGGCCTATGATTTTCTGCACCTTTATGAAACCATGAATTGTAAACTTCAGATGGGCGGAAGCGATCAATGGGGGAATATTACATCAGGAACAGAACTTATACGAAGAAAAGCCAATGGAAATGCTTTTGCAATTACCTGTCCTCTTATTACCAAATCGGATGGAGGCAAATTTGGTAAAACTGAAGAAGGAAACATCTGGCTATCCCCTGATTATACCTCCCCGTATAAATTCTACCAATTTTGGCTCAATACTTCTGATGACGATGCTGAGAAATATATCAAGATTTTTACACTCCTTAAGCGCGATGAGATTGAAAATCTCATTAATAATCACAAGTCAATGCCTCATAAACGTCTTTTACAGCAGACTCTGGCCAAGGAAACAACCATTATGGTCCATTCAACCCATGCTTATAACACAGCTCTTGAAGCCTCACAAATCCTGTTCGGAGATGCCGGTACTGAAATGCTGAT
>Ga0265297_10011345_pt1 | contig 10923 bp, 11 predicted proteins | sample Munlanlwell13791_FD_192502 | JGI IMG/M metagenome (GOLD analysis project Ga0265297, IMG submission 192502) | Leachate microbial communities from a municipal landfill in Southern Ontario, Canada - Leachate well 137-91 | ecosystem: Engineered > Solid waste > Landfill > Unclassified | place...
AGGTATCGGCATCGCAGTCGCGGATTTGTATAAAATCCCGGCTAAAAAGGGTCAGCGCGGCGATGCGCGGTTTGTTAATCAGGTGCGCGGCTATGTTTTGATCCCTGATGATAATGACGGCGTTTTGTGGTATGTTAATCCCTTAGACGGCATCCGATATTCGTTCAAAAATGGGGAGGAGGCAAATAACCTAATTCGCCGGCTGGGTCTGGGCATAAAAAATTCGCAATTAAAACTTGTGGCTATGAATGCCAGCCAGCTGGTTTTTGACACGACTTTTAATGATGTGGCATATGTTAAATATCATGATGGGGAGTTTGAGGGCGGATACAACGCGGACAAGATTTTACCGCCGGCATCCATGACCAAGCTCATGACGGCGCTGGTTTTAATGGATTTGGATTTGGACTGGGAAAAGAGGGTGGTTGTGAGCGAAAGTCAAATGGCTTATCCGGCTCTATATGCCGGCGGCGATAAGACCAGTGAAGTGGATTTTGACCTAGGCGATACGGTTTCGGTGCAGGATTTGTGGGTGGCGATGCTGGTCGCTTCATCAAATCAGTCGGCTGTGGCTTTGGCGGACACTTCCGGTCTGCCGCGGGGGGAATTTATTGCTTTAATGAATAAAAAGGCTAAAGCTTTAGGCCTAAAAAAAACCGTTTTCTATGATGTCAGCGGTTTGGACTCGCATAACGTGACCACGTCCAAAGAAATGGCGTTGATCGCACGGCAGGCTTTTTCTTTGCCTAAAATCGCCGACACCACCTTATTGCAGGATTATCAGATTAACGCCATGGGAATTTTAGGCGACACTAAAAAGATCCAGGTTCTGAATCGAAATAAAAGTCTGTTGCAGTACGGGCCAGCGGGCGTGAAGACCGGATTTTTAGTGGAAGCTCAGCGGACCGTGTCGCTAAAAATCGGGCAGGATATAATTGTGGTAATGCACGCGCTGAGCATGCCGCAAAGAAATAAGGCGATTACTAAACTTTTGAATTAGTATGGCTAAAGATAAAATCAAAGTCGGTTTGGTGTTGGGCAGCGGGGGAGTGAAAGGTTTGGCGCATATCGGCGTGATTAAAGTTTTGGCAAAGCATAAAATTCCCATTGATTGCCTGGCAGGTTCAAGTATCGGCGCTTTAATCGGCGCCGGCTACGCCGCTTATCTGGATATTAAAAAAATTGAAGACATAGTCTTGGCTCATAATTGGAAAACCGCGTTTGATCTTTTTGATCCCACACTGCGCGGCGGCTTGATTGCCGGCAGGAAAGTCGGCCGGCTGATAAACAGCTGGCTGGGCGATTTGGCTTTTAAGGATCTTAAAATTCCGCTCACGGTTGTCACGACGGATTTGATTTCCGGCCGGGAAGTTGACATTAAACAAGGCCAGCTGGTCAAGGCTGTGAGCGCCAGCTTGGCGGTACCGCCGGTTTTTAAGCCGGTGGAATTCAATAATCTGCTGCTTTCAGATGGCGGTTTATGTAATCCATTGCCGATTGACGTAGTAAAAAAAATGGGGGCGGATTTTGTGATTGCCGTTAATTTGGACGGCCGGCGATTTAATCAAAATGGCGACGCGGCCAAAAGCCGAAAGCATTATTCTTTGCCGCGGATTTCCATTCGGGCGTTAAATATCATTCGTTATCATTTGGTTAAAAAATCTCTGGCCTTAAGCGATATAGTTATTGAGCCGTCGGTGCCGGAAATCGGACTGGTTGGCTGGAATAAATTTTTTGATAATCGCCAGGTCACGCAGCTGATCAAGGCCGGCGAAACCGCGGCGGAAGCCGCTTTACCGGAAATAAAAAAACGTTTAAACCTTAAATAGTCTATGCCGGAATTGCCGGAAGTTGAAACATTACGCCGGGAATTAGCGGCCGCCATTACGGGTAAAACAATTCGGGCGGCGCATTCGGATTGGCCGAAAATGGTCAAGCCGCTATCAATTGCCGCATTTAGCAATAATATTAAAGATCAAAAAATCAGCGCCGTGCGCCGCCGGGGTAAGGTGTTGATTTTGGATTTTACTGGTGCCTTGGCCTTAATGATTCATTTGAAGCTGACTGGCCAGCTGATTTTTCAGACCCGAGCCGGCAAAGCGGTATTTGGCGGCCATCCCCAAACTGGTAGTTTGGATAATCTGCCCAATAAGTTCACTCACTTGACGCTTGTTTTTTCCGACGGCGCCAAACTTTTTTTTAATGATATGCGGAAGTTCGGCTGGGCGCGGCTGGTGGATGACAATCATATTCCGAATTTAGTGGAAGCGATGGGACCCGAGCCTTTGACAAAAGATTTTACGCTGGATTATTTGGCGCGAGTGATAAAAAAATATCCCAAAAGAAAGATTAAACAGATTTTGCTGGATCAGAAACTGATCGGCGGGATTGGCAATATTTACTGCGATGAATCCTGCTTTTGCGCCAAGATTTTGCCCGGCCGGCCGGCTGCCAAAATCAAACCAACTGAGATCAAAAATCTCTATCGTTGCATCAACCAAGTTATAAAATTAGCCATTGCCAAAAAAGGCACTTCGGCCGATACTTACGTGCGTTTAAACGGCAAACCGGGCGGCATGGTGCCATATCTGAAAGTTTACGGACGCCAGGGGGAAAAGTGCCAGCGTTGCGGCGGAACAGTTGCGCGCCTGAAATTAAACGGGCGGGGGACACATTTTTGTCCCAAATGCCAAAAATAAAAATTATCAAAAAAAAGAGCCGCAGGGCGGCTCAATCTTTTTTTATGCGAAGCTTTTAGGCAACTTCTTCAGTTGAAGTTTCTTCGGCTTCAGCCGGTTTCTCAGTCGCGGCTGCTTCTTCGGCGGCAGTTTCTCCAACAGCCGGAGTAGCGGCAACTTTTTCATCATCAAACATGTGATTGGGGGTTATGGTTTAGATTTTAAGTATATCATACAATTAACGTACTGTCAATCATTTTAGACGATTTTTTTCTCTTAAATTGGCAATAAGCTTAAATAGAAAGTTAAAACTACGCCCCAGATCAGTCCGCCGGCTACCTCAAGGTAGGTGTGACCCATTCTCTCCCGAAAGTGTTTTAATCCTTTTTTCTCATTCACGGGCAATCGGTCTATAAATTTGTTGAAAACGTGGGCTTGGCGGCCTAGCAGATTACGGAATGACGTGGCATCGCGCATGACCAAAAGCGCAAAAACCAGGCAGACAGCAAAAAGCGCGGAATCAAAGCCCTGCCGTAAGCCGATTAACGCGGTGATTGAGACTGCGAAAGAGGTATGAGAAGAGGGCATGCCGCCGTAGCTTATGAGCAAATTTTTCAGGTCAAAATTGCCTTTAACGCCATCAGTTAACAGCTTTAAAACCTGGCTGGTAATCAGCACGATTAATGGTATAATAACGTAAGAAAAGTCCATAGCATAGGAATTAGGGATTAGGAATTAGGGACTAGCCAAATTTCTAATTCGTAGTTCTTAATTGATAATTCCACTCTATGGATATTTTTTATGCCATTGTGGCCGGAGTAATCCAGGGTTTAACTGAGTTTTTACCGGTTTCCAGTTCCGGTCACTTGGTGGTTTTCCATGAATTTTTTGCTTTTAATCCGGCCGAGAGCCTGTCATTTGACGTGGTCTTGCATCTGGGGACTTTGGCCGCCCTGCTGATATTTTTTTGGCATGATCTTTGGCGCTATTGCCTGGCCTTTTTACAAAGTCTGTATCGCTGGGATCTGAAAAAAAATTATGATCAGCTCTTAGCCTGGTATATTTTAGCGGCGACTTTGCCGGCGGCAATTGTCGGTTTGTTGTTTGAAAAAGAACTAGAGAGGATTTTTCGTCAGTCTTGGTCAGTGGCTTTGATTATGATTATTATAGGCATTATGCTTTATCTGGCGGACAAATATTTTGCTGGCAGAAAAGAAATGAGGCAGCTGACGCTTTTTGATTGCGTGGTCATCGGTGCGGCACAGGCGTTGGCGTTAATACCCGGTGTTTCGCGTTCCGGTATTACCATTATAGCAGGTCTAAGCCGGAATTTGAACCGTGCCGAAGCCGCGCGTTTTTCATTTTTATTGGCTACACCCATTGTTTTCGCGGCCGGCCTGAAAAAATCGGCTGATTTTCTCCTGGCAACACCCAGCGGCGGTTTGGCCTGGCCGGCGCTGGCTTGCGGTTTTATCACTGCGGCCGTGACTGGATATTTTTGCGTCAAATATTTCTTAAATTTTTTGCAGCACCATTCGTTAAAGGCTTTTGCCTACTACCGCGTCGGGTTCGGTTTGGCCGTATTACTTTATCTTTATGCGATTTTATGAATGAGTTGATCAAAAATTTAGTTGAAGACGGCTACTTGAAAACTCCGGCGATTATTAATGCGTTCCATAAAATCAAGCGACGGGATTTTTTGCCGCCGGATTTGGCCGGCGAGGAAATTTTTGATTCGCCGCTGCCGATCGGCCATCGGCAAACAATTTCTCAGCCGTTAACGGTGGCATTGATGCTGGAATTGCTGGCGCCGGCTTTGGGTCAGAAAATTTTGGATATTGGTGCCGGTTCCGGCTGGACCGCGGCGCTTTTAGCGGAAATTACAGGCGCTAAAGGGAAAGTCTTTGCCGTGGAGCGGATTGCCGAGTTAAAGGAGTTTGGGGAGCGCAACGCGGCCAAATATCACTTTAATCATGTTACATTCTTATGCCGTGACGGCACTAAAGGGTTGCCGGATGAAGCGCCTTTTGATAGAATTCTTGTATCAGCGGCTGCGCCGGAAATTCCCCGGGCGCTAAAAGAGCAGCTGGCTGTGGGCGGGCGGCTGGTAATTCCCACGGCCGCGGAAGATATCAGGCTGATTGAAAAAATATCGGATCAGAAATATAAAGAGCGTATTTTTCAGGGCTTTCTTTTTGTGCCCTTAATTGAGGATTAATTATGCAGGCGATTATTTTGGCCGGAGGCGAAGGGACGCGATTGCGTCCCTTGACCTATAAAATTCCCAAAGCCATGATCCCGGTTCAGGGCAAGACGCTGACCGAGCAGGTTTTTGCTATTTATAAAAATGCCGGCGTGTCCGATTTTTTTCTATCTATAAGCTATTTGGCCGACCAAATGACGGTTTACTTCGGCGATGGGGGAAGGTTCGGCTGTCAAATCCGATATTTGCGTGAAGATCGGCCCATGGGTACGGCCGGACCGCTGCTGCTGCTTCGGCGGGAGGGAAAAATTCCGGCTCAGGATTTTCATATGTGCAACGGTGATAATTTATTTGCGCTTGATTTGCCGGCCATGGTTGATTTACACAAAAAAAATAAGGCTGTTGCCACTATTGCTTTGACGAAAGTGCAAGATCCGACCCATTTCGGCATTGCCAAGCTCTCCGGCGACCGGATCCTTGAATTCATAGAAAAGCCGGCTTTGGCCGAAGCACCGTCGCGTTTTGCCAGTTCCGGCTATTATGTTCTTTCGCCCGCGGTCTTTGATTATTTGCCGGATAAAGAATTTTGCATGGTGGAAAAAGACTTATGGCCGGCAATCGCGGCGGCGGGAAAGCTTTACGCCTATAAGTCTGACGCCCAATGGTTTGATACGGGTACGCCGGAGCGTTATGAACAAGTGGAACGGGAATGGAAAGGGCCAAAAATATGAAAAAAAAGATGAGTTTAATAATCATCGTCGTTTTATTCATCGCTGGCGGATATTTTTTTTATTATAGCCAGACCTTGCCCGCGCCCAATACGAACGTCGGCGAGGTAAAGAATTTTACCGTACAGCCGGGGTGGGGCAGCCAGAAAATCAGCCAAGAGCTGAAAAAAGCGGGATTGATCCGGGATGAATATGTGTTTGAATTGTATGTTTGGGGCAAAGGTTTAAGCTCCAAACTGCTGCCTGGAAATTACGCTTTGGCAAAAAATTTGTCCATCATTGAAGTGGCGCAGATACTAAGCCGCGGCGTTGGTTCTGATAAGGAAGTGACCCTGACGTTTATTGAAGGCTGGAATACGGGAGACATAGCGGAATATTTGGCCAATAAAGGCATTGCTTCCCGGGAAGATTTTTTTGCCCTGATCCAAAAAAAAGCTGTTTGGTGGGATGAATATGATTTTTTGCGTGATAAGCCGCGTAACCTTGATTTGGAAGGGTATTTGTTTCCGGATACGTACCGGGTTTATCGCGACGCGCCGCTGGCTGACATTGTCCGCAAGCTGCTGAACAATTTCGGCGCAAAGCTGACGCCGGATTTGCGCGCTGAAATTACGCGGCAGGGCCGGACAATCCATGAAGTGGTGACGTTGGCGTCAATTGTGGAAAAAGAAGTCGCCACCGATACGGATCGGCAGATGGTGGCGGATATATTTTATAAGCGAATCAGTGCCGGGATGGGTCTGCAGTCGGACGCGACGGTAAACTACGTTACTGGCCTAAATCAGACTCAGCCGACGGCTAAAGAACTGGAAGTGGATAACCCTTATAATACCTACAAATATCGCGGTTTGCCGCCGGGGCCGATATGCAATCCGAGTTTGGCGGCGATCAAAGCTGTAATTTATCCGACTGGCAATCCGTATATGTATTTTTTAACTACGCCCCAAGGTGAAGTTATTTACAGTCGGACGCATGATGAGCATGTGGCCGCGAAAGCAAAATATTTGAAGTAAATTCCTAATTTCTAATATCTAATTTATAAATAATAGGTAATGTCTAATAATTAAGGTTTGGTTATTGGTTATTGGAATTTAATTAGTCATTAGAAATTAGTTATTTGTTAATTATTTTTTTTATGCCAACACAAAAAACTATTGTCATGTCCCTGGGCGGTTCCTTGATCGCGCCGGACGGGCTGGATGTGAAATTTTTAAAAAAATTTAAAAACCTAATTTTGCAGTTTACAAAAAAGGGCAACCGCGTGGTTTTAATCTGCGGCGGCGGCAATACTTGCCGCAATTATAATGCGGCGGCCAAGGCGGTTAATCCTGCGGTCAAAGCCAAAGATCTGGACTGGATGGGCATTGCCGCCACGCGGTTAAACGGGGAATTGGTCAGCGCGATTTTCGGCGATTACGCTTACGAAAGCATTTTAAGCAATCCGGCGCAAAAAATTAAATCAAACAAGCGCGTGGTGGTCGGCGCCGGCTATTTGCCCGGTTCGTCTTCGGATAAAGACGCGGTATTGGCCGCCAAGGCTTTTGGCGCTAAAACTGTAATTAATCTTTCCAATATTATTTATGTTTACGACAAAGATCCCAGAAAATTCAAAGATGCCAAGCCGCAAAAGGAGATGATTTGGAAGGATTTTTTGCGGCTAGTGGGCAGTAAGTGGGTGCCGGGGGCGCATGTGCCTTTTGATCCCGTGGCCAGCCGCCTGGCGGCCAAATGGGGGATGAACTTAGTGATTATGAGAGGCAGTGATTTGGCTAATCTCAGCCGCTATTTGGCCGGGAAAAAGTTTCGCGGTACAGTGGTAAAATAAGCGTTTTTTTTAGGCTTTAGCCCAGCGCTTGACTTTTTTAGGTATTTTGATATACTGAATAAATACCACAGACCGTTGGGTTCGCCCAGGCGAATTAAATCCGGCTAATGCCAGACCCAGCCGAGGTAATTTCGCGTTTAAATATATTTAAGACGCAAATTGTCTGTGGTTTTCCACAGTTTTTTAATAACTACGAAATACGAATTTGTACGAATATACGAATTAAGCCGTATTTGTACATTCGTATTAATTCGTATTAGTAGTAAATATATGGCTAAAACTAGACAGCAGAAAGAAAAAACCTTAAGCGACTTGGTGGATAAAATAAAAAAATCCAAGTCCATGGTTTTTGTAAATTTTGAAAAATTAAAAGTGAAAGAAGCGGAAGGCTTAAGGAAGGATTTCCGCCAGGAAAATGTCGAGTATTTGGTCGCCAAAAAGACTTTGTTAAAGCTGGCGTTCAAAGAAGCCGGCTTGTCTGACATTGATCCGAAGTCTTTTGATAAAAGCGTCGGCACGGCCTTCGGCTTAACTGATGAAGTGGCGCCGGCGCGGGTAGCGGTAAATTTCGCCAAACAGCACGAGGCGTTGTTTGCCTTTGGCGGCATTTTGGAAGGCAAGTTTGTCAATCGCGATAAGATTTTGGAACTGGCGATGCTGCCTTCAAGGGATGAATTACTGGCCAAAGTGGTCGGTTCCATCAAAGCGCCGGTTTCCGGTTTCGTTAATGTTTTGGCGGGCAATCTGCGCGGTTTGGTTTACGTCCTTAATGCGATTAAGGAAAGCAAAAATTAATTATTTAAAATAACTATAAGATTATGTCTGAAGAAAAAAAAGAAGTACCGGCTAAATTCAAATCTTTAGTCGAAGAAATTGAGAAATTGTCCGTTTTGGACTTGGCGGAATTGGTCAAAGTCCTTGAGGACAAATTCGGCGTTTCTGCCGCGGCGCCGATGGCGGCGTTTGCCGCGGCTCCGGGCGCCGCTGCGGGCGCGGCCGCGGAAGAAAAGACGGAATTCAATGTTGAATTAACCGATGCCGGCGCGAATAAGATCAACGTCATTAAAGCCGTGCGGACCGTGACCGAACTGGGCTTGAAAGAAGCCAAGGATTTGGTGGACGGCGCGCCGAAAGTCGTCAAAGAAGGCGTAAAGAAGGAAGACGCGGAAAAGATCAAAAAGACGCTGGAAGAAGCCGGCGCCAAAGTGACCTTGAAATAAACTTCAGTTTTATTTAAAAAAAAGAGCCTGCGAATTGCAGGCTCTTTTGATTGATAATCGCCATTAAAAATGGCCGGCTGGAACGCCATAAATGCTGGTGCCATTTAGCAGGTAAATTTGCTTAGTATTTTCATTAATGAGAAAGTCTTTTAATTCCGTAAAAACCGGCGAATAATATTGCGCCGTTAAATTGCCGTCAGTTTTATTAATTACGACCAGGCGCTGATTTTTCGGGTCAAGGACGTATAAGAATTTTGAACTCTCTGTGGTCTTGATTCCGGTCGGCTGCGATATGGCGGGTTCAATGGTTTTGACGCGGAAATCTACGGCCTTGCCGTTTTCCATTTTAATAATTGTCCCGTCGGTTTGCAATACATAGACCGAACCGTCAACCGTTAAGGCCACGGCGCCGCTCAGATTTGGTTCGGCCGCTTTCAGCCAATTTTTCGGATTGCCCCAGTTGTCGCCGCTTTTGGCGTAGCGGTAAATCTGATTATTTTTTGCGTCCAGTACATAAAGCAGGCTTTTGAAGCTGGCTAAATTGCTGACGTCGGCCGGGGCGGAAAAATTAATTTTAATTTTTTGCATGTTATCGTTTGCGGGATTTAAGCTGAAAAATTCATTTTTATCATTAGTCAAAATTATCTCTACATCACTAACGGTAACGCCGTAAGCCAGTTTGCCTAAATTCACCGCCGGGGAATAAATTGCCGCCATCGCGCGCGTCTCTAAATTCGCTTTATAGAGAGTGCCGTTGTTTTGGTTTTGCGTGTAGAGATAGTTCCGGTTTGCCAGTAATATCGGCGCGATCGCCGACTGGGCGTCTAAATTGGCGAAATTGAAAAGCTGAATCGGCTCGGCAATGACCGTCACATGCCGGAGTTTTTGCAGCTGTTCCTCAATGCCGGTTTGCAGGCTATTAGTGCGTTCTTTTTGGGTGGCGGTAAGCGGCGTTACAGTAGCAAGCAATGCTCTCGCTTCAACTAACAGCTGCCGCGCCAAATTCTCATCGCGGTAAATTAAACTGGATTCCGCCGTATTTTTTTTAATCTCCACTTCATAAACTACTTGATCAAATTTATCGCGAAGGGCGTCATGGCGGTTTTTTACGGCCAGCCAATATACGCTGCCGGCGAATAAACACGCCAAAATAACGGTTAACGCCAGCAAGTATTGGCTTGAGGTCGGCAGTTTTTTAAAGCGGGCAAGCCATGGGCTAAAAAGTTTTTCCCCGAATCTTTTTACCTGCTGCCACCAGGCTTGGTTTGAAAGATGCCGCTGAGTTGAGTTAAACTTGTCAATTAAGGGCTGGATCGGCCGGCTGATTTTTTCCCGCGCTTCTTTAAGTGCCGGAAGTGCCGGTATTTTCATGCCGGGCAGCACCTTTATATTTGACCTAAATATTTTTTTTCTTTTTTGCGCGAAAACCGAGACCGCGCCGCGGCCGGCGTTTTGCGCCGCGCTCCAGGCTAAACCAAATAAATTGCTGATTTTTTTGACTTCCGGCAAAAACGAAGGCATTAGCAATCTGGCGGTGGCCTGTTCGGTTTTAATTAGTTCCCGCATTGAATCCTTGTTTGCGGCCTGGCGGTAATTGAATTCTTCAAGGGGCACTAGCTCAGCATTAGATTCAGCGATTTTGCCGATTTCTAAAACCATGATGCCGAAATTTTCTTTGGCTTTCAATTTTTCCAGCGAGCCTTTCAGTTCATAGAGGCCACTTACGACCGGCTGGGTGGTAATTAAAGTTTTAATCCGGTCCAGAGAAAAATAATCATAAAGATTGGAAGTGGAAAGCAAAATCATGTCCTGGGGGCGGATGCGGCCGGAAATAATTTGTGAGAAAAATTTCAGCGGATCAGGACAGGTAAAAGCGGTTTTGGTTGATTCAATGACATTAATGATCCGGAAATTGTTATTGCTGATGTTAAAATACAGCGTCGCGCCGATGTTGCCGACCACGGCGAAGTTAAGTTCCTGGTGGTGGGAAACGGCGATAATCGCGTTTATTTTTTCCAGATTAAGATTAATCTGCTCGCTTTCCAAAAAAGCCGCGATCGCGACGTTGGTTTTTTTTAATGCCAGCTCAAATTGATCGCTTAAGGGCAGAGTATCGTCAAGTAAGCGGACATCGCGCCGGAGATAGTATTGATTTTTGATTTCCTCAATAATCAGGTCAATTAACTTTTCGGTTTTTTGATTGTCGGATTCAATCTCAATCAAGCCAAAAATTTTGCCGTATTTATTCAGTAACTCGGGCGACGGCTTG
>Ga0265297_10011346_pt1 | contig 10922 bp, 10 predicted proteins | sample Munlanlwell13791_FD_192502 | JGI IMG/M metagenome (GOLD analysis project Ga0265297, IMG submission 192502) | Leachate microbial communities from a municipal landfill in Southern Ontario, Canada - Leachate well 137-91 | ecosystem: Engineered > Solid waste > Landfill > Unclassified | place...
GAAGCAATGACACTTGAGAACTTCTGCGGCTGGGCATCGTGCTCGGCAAAATAGATCATCGCGGACCCCAGGATGAGGAGGACCATCATGATGAAAAAGCCCATGAAGATCTCGCCCCGCTTGGCCACAAAGACCCGTCCGAAGGTTTTGAGGGACCGGGAATAATGGTTCATCTTCAGGATCCAGAAGATGCGCAGGAACCGGATGAACTGGATGGCTGCCGGTGTGAGGGGAAGGAACGCTGCCACGAAGAACGGGATGACACATAAGAGGTCGATGAGCGCCACCGGGGTTGCCATGTACTTCAGCCGGCCCCGTACCGGGTCACAATAGAGCGGGTTTTCCGTGCAGCACCAGACCCGCACGAGATATTCCACGGTGAAGACGATGACCGAGGCCGCCGCGAGGAGATTAAAAAGCGCCCCGTAGGCCTCGTACATCGGGGTGTCCGTCTCAAGGACCGCCGCGAGGACGTTGATGAGGATGAGCAGCACGAGTATCCCGGCAATCAGGCGCCCGACCGGGTGATCGTGGATACGGCTCTCGACAATCTCGTAGACTCTGGACTTTAACGGCTGTTCCATGTGGTGTGCACAACCCCGGTGCGGCGCTATATGTATCTGCAATTCCCTGTTCACCGATATCGGCAATAAAGGCTGTCATGGCGACGACGGGCCGGGGAATCAGCGCTGCCGACCGCTAGGCTGACTATCTCCGGCAGCTGATCTTCAGTACGAATATGATGTCTCTTGAGAACCGGATACAGGAGCTGGCAGACTCCCTTGGTGCGGATTACTGCGGCATCGCCGATCTCACCTTAGCCCAGACGTTCGTAACAGAGCAGGGCGGGACGATGGTTGCAGGATACCCCCGGGCCGTGGTGATCGGGATCCGGCTGCTCGATACGCTCGTCGACCTGCTCCCGGACCGGGAGGATCCCGTGGTTGCCGGGCTCTACCGCCACCATACCTACGATATCGTGAACCTGGACCTCGACCAGATTGCACTCCGCGTGGCCAACCTGATCCAGGAGTCCGGGTCCAGAGCCTTCCCGGTCCCGGCCTCAAAACGGGCAAGCAACGAGAAGATCGCCGGTGTTGTCTCCCAGAAACTCGCGGCGCACCTGGCGGGCCTGGGCTGGATTGGCAAGAGCTGCCTGCTCGTCACCCTGGACCACGGCCCCCGGGTGCGGTGGTGCACGATCCTCACCGATGCCCCGCTCACCCCCACCGGCACGCCCATGGAGCCCCGGTGCGGGAAGTGCACGGCCTGCGTCGACATCTGCCCGGTCCAGGCATTTACCGGAAGAGCGTTTGTTCAGGGCGAACCCCGGGAAGCACGGTTCGATGCGGCGGCCTGCGACCGGTACTTTAAGGAGATGGAGAAGGCCGGCCGCCCGGCGGTCTGCGGCATGTGCCTCTATATCTGCCCGTACGGGCGCCATACGAAGACTCCCTGAACGGGAGAATCCATTTTTTACCTGACGAGACCGTTCCTGTTCCCCAATCCGCATCTCTATCCTCATCCCAATCCCCGGGGGGTCACGGTCAGAACAGGAAATAATCGATCAGCGGGATCGTTGCGCAGCAGAGGAGCGTGGAGAGGAAGACGCCCTGCGAGGCGAGCGTTGCATCCACATCGTACTCTTCCGAGAGCAGCACGGAGTTTGCGGCAACGGGCATGGCAATTAAGAGGACCACGCTCAACAGGAGGAGCCGGTCGGAGACGATCGGGGCAAGCAGGATGTACGCGAGCACGGGAAGCGCCACGAGCCGCAGGGCGGTAATGACACCAATCCGCCAGTCCCCGGCAAGCCGGGAGACCGGCAGGGTGGCCAGCAGTGCTCCTACCACGATCATGGCAAGCGGGGTGGTGGCCTTCCCGATCCATTCGAGTGCGGCATCGGCCGGGTACGGGATGTCGTAGCCGACCAGGAAGAGGGCGAGGCCGATGATCGAGGCGATAAAACCCGGGGTGAGCAGCAGGGCGAGGCTGGGCTTGTCGGCCCGGTCATGGGCGAGGAGCCAGATGCCCATCGTAAAGACGAGCAGGTTGAAGGGGAGGTTGAAGAGGATCACGTAGAAGAGGGAGCCCGGCCCGAGGATCACTTCCGAGACCGGGATCCCCATGAACCCGACATTGGGAAAGACCAGCATGAACTGGAAGACGCCTTTTTCTTTATTTGTGGCCGGAAGAAAATGGCAGATGAGGAGCGAGAGCAAAAACGCTCCCAGATAATACGCGAATGCAAGGGCAAGGGTTGACTCAACCATGCCCATGGCCGCGCCGGTATTTGCCACCTGCATGCTGCTGATCGTGAGCGCCGGGAGCGCGATATTGACCAGCACGTGCGATATCTGGTACACGCGGTGCTCCCCGAGGTAGCCGTGCCGGCGGGCGAAGAAGCCCGCGGCGATCATGAGAAAGAGGGTGAAGATCGAGACGAGGACCGCGATGAAATCCATAGGTCAGGTCCGTTCAATGTGTCGGGAGTGTTTGGAGGGTTGAAGGGCCGGATTAACGGCCGAAGTGGCAATTCGTCCAATGGGATCTCAAGGGATGATGAGATACACTAAAACGGCCGGCACCAATGCCTGAAATGTTGTCCCTGACGCGGTTTATACTTTTAGCAGAGTGTACCGAATCCCCGGTAGATGAACCCACCGGAAAACAGAGATACGATCAAAGGGGCAGCGGTATCTTCGATGCCCCAAGAGTTTCCTCGATCTCCCGGATTGTTGCCAGTTTTGCCTTGGTCGAGGGCCCGCTTGGAACCGCCTTACAACCGGAAGCCGTTGATACGGACTCGGAAAATGTCCCGATTGCCTTCGCGATCGTTATTGTCTCCTCCTTATCATATCCAATCAGCGGCCGATGGATCGGTACCTCAGACGCCGCATCGGTGAGGACAACAAGGTTGTCCAGTGTCTGGCTGGCCACCTGCCCGAGAGATTCACCGGTGACGATACCTTTTGCCCCGTTCTGGAGGGCAAATTCCGTTGCCACGCGGTACATCCTGCGCTTGCAGAAGATGCAGGTATACTTTTCGAGGTGCCTGTTGATGAGTTCCTGTTTTGCCTCCGCAAGATAGGAGTCGCCGATCACAGTCAATCGGATGCCTGGCTGGTACCGGGCGAGGATCTCCACGACACGTTCTGCCCGTGCAATCGTTGTCTCATCAAGGAAGGTATCGAGCGCAACGAAGAGCGGGAGGATCCGGCAACCCCGCTTCATCATCATCCACGCGGCAACCGGCGAGTCGATACCACCGGATACCAGTGCCACAAGGGTACCTTCGACACCGAGTGGAAGCCCCCCTGCTCCTTTTATGACGGTATCGTAGAGATATGCTTCATTTGCACGAATCTCAACATGGATCTCTTTATCCGGGGTCGCGAGATTCACTTTGAGGTGCGGGAATTCCCCCCGCACCAGATTGCCATATTCGATCGCCTTGTCATTAGAACTGAACGCGTGTTTGCCCACACGCTTGATCCTGATGGCGAACGTTTTGGCCTTCTCCATCCCATGACGGCGGCAATAATCGGGGAGGAATGCATCGATCTCATCGAGCCTGATGTGTTCAACTTCCGAGAACGAGACGATCCCGAAGATATTTTTCAGAAGATCGGGTTTTACATTGCCATCCAGCCAGATCCTGCCCCGTTCGTTCCGGACATGGACGCCGGGCATCATCTCGCGGATATTTGCGATCAGGGCGTTCTCCCACTGTCGCCGGACCGGGTCGGATTTAAGAAATATTTCAGAATAACGGATGAGCCATTGTTGTTTCATATCGCCATTTCACCATATTCACTTTTTCTTTCGTGCAGTTTTTCTGACACGGTCAGCCTCTTTTTCATCCTCAATCCCAAGGAGGTAGGTACCGTGGCAGGGCTTTGTGTACGGGAAAATTATTTTTGCGCCATCGATGCCAAGCGCAATGGGGGGCAGGCCAATAATGTATTCATCAAAAAGCTTGTAGCCGGGATCGACATACCAGAACTCTGAAAAATTCTTTTCAACATACTCCCGACACTCCTTGAACGAGGCACCGAGTGGCAGGATCATCTCGTACTTCAGGTTCTCTATGCAGCCCATCCGAACACCTCATTGATCTTCCGTTTCAACTGCATCGGGTTGTGCACGGCTTTTTCCACGATCTTCTCGCAGGGAAAATCAACCAGCGCAGCAAGTGCTTCCGGATCCTTTCCGAAGATGATGACAACAAGACGGGATGCCGGCAGGAGGTGGCGCATGGTGGCGGCATACGAGATACCCGCGTCATTGTGGGCAAAGACTATACAGAGATCGGCGTCCCGCTTCTTCTCTACAATTTCTTCGATGCATTTCTCAAGAACCTGCATCTCCGGCAGGTATCGTTTTTCCGGGTCAGACACTTTCAGCAGGTTCAGGACCGCAGGATTGCCGGCAGCATGCACAGAGGTTCCCTGCGTTCGCAGGCTCCATGCGACATGGAGGGCCAGTGCCTGCTGCGATGGGACTTCCGGACAGCCAAGAACGATCAGAGCTTTACCGGGAACAGGTTGTCTAATGGGTGTTGTCATGGGTTTCCTCGTCCAACAAGAACGCTTATTGCATCGACCGTGATGAGTCCGATCACATGTTGGTCTTCATCAACCACCGGCAGCGCCGAGATCGCATGTTGCTCCATCTTCCTTGCCGCAGTCTCGATCGGCTCATCGGGAGTTGTAGTAACCACGTCTCGGGACATGATCTCATCCAGCCAGAGAAAGTTGGATGCGACAGCCTTCGCAATATCCCATGAGGTGACAATGCCCACGAGCTGGCCGCCGCTGGAAAGGACGGGCAGATGATTGACGCCGGTGTTGATCATTCTCCGGGAGGTGACCGCGATCGTCGTCCCCTCTTCGAGGGTCTCGACATCCCTTACCATAACATCGCCAACCACGGTATGGGAGAGGAACTTTCCCACAATGTAGTTCAGCTGGCCGGATTCTAGCAGGAAGGCATCGTGGCCGTAATTGGATCGAATCTCGCAGTAGTGAATCTCCACTTCGTTTGCCGTAAGGGCAGAGACAATCTCCTGTGACTGGTAGGGCGGGTAGAGCCAGTCGGATGAGACCGAGATGACGAGGAATGCTGCCTTCACACCAGCAAGACCCGTGGTAAGCGATCCGTTCTTCGTCAGGTCAAAGTAATCGATCGCCTTGGTGATGTACAGGTAGGAGTTCGCATCAAACCGACGGGTGAATGTGTCCCCCTGGTGGTGGAGGTAACTTTCGACCTTGAAATCGGTAGAGAAGTCAAATCCTATCCGGTCCTTGCCCTGCAGCGCCCTGCCAAACTTCTCATGCATCGACTCATTCGAGAGGTACGTGATGTGCCCGACCATCCGGGCGAGCGCCAGGCCGTGGATCGGGATCGCCTTCCCATAATAGTCGCCATTGTTCCAGTCAGGATCGGAAATGATCGCCTTCCGGCCGACCTCGTTGAATGCGATCTGCTGGGGGGTCGAATAGCCGGTCGCAGCTATCACGACAGCCTTCTTCATGAGATTGGGGTAGTCAACCGTCCATTGCAGCACCTGCATGCCACCCATGGATCCGCCTACGACCGCGTACAATTGGCTGATGCCGAGGTGATCGATGAGCAGTTTCTGGGCCTTCACCATATCCCGGATCGTGATGACCGGGAACTTTGCGCCATAGGGTTTTCCCGTCTCGGGATTAATCGAGGACGGTCCGGTGGAGCCCTTACAGCCCCCAATCACGTTCGAGCAGATTACAAAGTACCGGTCGGTATCGAGCGCCTTTCCGGGCCCGATGACGGCATCCCACCAGCCGGGCTTTTCATCGCCTTCATGGAATCCGGCCACGTGGGCATCGCCCGAGAGTGCGTGACAGACGATAATGGCGTTACTCTTCTCACGGTTGAGTTTCCCGTAAGTTTCAAACGCAAGCGTAAGAGAAGGGAGTTTCTCCCCGCTTTCCAGAAAAAGCGGGGATGGGTGAAGATAATATTGTGTTTCAGTGATTCCTGCGGATCCTTTGATCATCTACACACCCCGTGTCTGACATGGGATAGTATTGCTATGATGTCCCGGATCCCATTAAAGGGAATGATCCGGGTGCAGGTGTACTTCATTACGATGTTGCGTCCAGTGCCTGCTTGAGGTCCGCAATGATATCCTCGATGTCTTCCGTACCGACCGAGAGCCGGACTGCATCCGCAGTGACACCGGTCTTTGCCTGCTCTTCAACGGTAAGCTGCTGGTGGGTCGTTGAGGCCGGATGGATGACCAGGCTCTTGGAGTCCCCGATGTTCGCGAGGTTGCTGAAGAGCTTGAGGCTGTCGATGAATTTCCGGGAGGCTGTTTCCCCACCCTTGATTCCGACACCTACGAGAGGGCCGTATCCTCCACTCAGGTATTTCTTGGTGAGGTTGTGGCTCGGGTGCTCGGGAAGACCCGGGTAGTTCACCCAGGCGACTTTCGGGTGGGCTTTGAGGAACTGGGCAACAGCAAAGGCATTCTCTGAATGACGGGGGACCCGCAGATGGAGAGTCTCAAGGCCAATCAGGAAGAGCCATGCATTGAATGGGCTGAGTACCGCTCCAGTGTCTCTCATCAGTGAGACACGGATCTTGAAGACAAATGCAACGTTCCCGAGTCCCGGGAAGTTCCCGAATGCATCCCAGTACTTCAGGCCATGATAGCCCGGGTCGGGGTCAGTGAACTCGGGGAACTTACCGTTGTTCCATGCGAACTTACCGGAATCAACGATCACGCCACCGATGGAGTTTCCGTGGCCGCCGATGTACTTGGTTGCCGAATGGACGACAATATCGACACCGTGATCGATCGGGCGGACGAGGCCGACTCCGGTCGTGTTGTCGACAACGAACGGGATACCGTTGTCGTGGGCGATCTTTGCGATCGCTTCGAAGTCAGGAGTGTCCAGTTTCGGATTGCCGACAGTCTCAGCGTAGATTGCACGGGTTTTTGACGTGATCGCCTTTTTGAAAGATTCGGGATTGGTCGAATCCACGAAGATGACATGCCGCCCGAGTTTCGGGAAGGTGTAGTGGAAGAGCTCGTACGTGCCGCCATACAGGTTGTCTGCGGAGACTATCTCGTCGCCGGGACGGGTGATGTTGAGGAGGGCGTAGGTGATCGCAGCCTGGCCGGATGCTGTCGCGAGCGCTCCGCTGCCTCCTTCAATCGCGGCAATGCGCTTCTCGAACACATCGGTGGTCGGGTTCATGAGCCGGGTGTAGATATTTCCCAGTTCGCGGAGACCGAAGAGGTTCGCCGCATGCTCTGTGTTCTTGAACACATAGGATGATGTCTGGTAGATCGGTACGGTTCTTGATCCGGTGGTCGGGTCGGGAACCTGCCCTGCATGGAGGGAGAGGGTCCCAAGGTTGATTTTCTTTGCTGACAAGTTTGATTCCTCCTTTTTTACATTGTTTTGAATTTTATCTTCAGTCGGTTCTTTTCGGGATTTTTGAAATGGGTTTAATTTTCCCAAGATACCTGAAATATCCGGTGTCATAGTAATTCCTGATGATCGCGTTGGTTAGTGACAAGTCATTTTTTATCACCGCACTTACTTCGCAACAGCGATCCCGTATTTCTCTGCAATCTCGGTAAAAGTATCCGCAAGGTAACGGATCTTCTTCTCAGAGAGGCCGTAGGTGTTCAGTTTCCAAGTGCGGGTTGCACCGGCAAATTCACCAACGATCCCCCGGGACGAGAGCTCGTCACTGAGGTAGAAGCCACGGCGTTTGTGCGCCTGGGCCACCGTGTCGAAGCTTCCCGTAGTGTCAACTTTTGTGAGTGTGTGTTTCCGTGGATACTCGGACAGCACCTTGCTGCCGGAAATCTTCAGAAGCCGGTCGATGAAGAAATTGGATCTCTTCACTTCATCCTCCCACGCATTAGTCCGGGCTTTGACCGTGGGGAACGATGCCATCATGGACAGCAGCGTCCCGCCCATCAAAGTGCAGCCGAGCATCTCGACTTCCTTGATACCGAATTTACGTTTGGTGAGATCTCCGACCATCGAGGTGGTGCGGAGGGCTTTTGGTAACCATTCATCGGTCATCGCAAGTACCCCGGACGGCGCGACCGATGCCATACTCTTGTGTCCGGAGCCGACAACGAAGTCAGCCCCGATTGCCTTACCGTTGACCGGCATGACACCGACCGTGTAGGCTCCGTTGTAGAGGAAGGGGATGTCGTACTGGTGGGCGACCTTCCCGATCTCTTTTACCTCGTGCTCGTTCGCGAACTGGTAATCGAAGTGGTCGATCATGACGAGCACCGGGAGTTTTCCGGTCTCCGCTTTGACCTCCTCGATCTTGGCTGCGGTTGCTTCACCGGTGACGATGTTCTTGTCGTTCAGCGGCACTTCCCTGACGACCCCACCGGCATTCTCGACGGATAGGAACTCGGTGTAGTGAGCAAGGGCTGATACGATAACGGTATCGCCCTTGTTGACGAGCGTCCCCGTCACTGCCTGGAACCCACGGCGTGCCCCGGGAACTACCCGGGCATGGTCCATACCCACGAATTTTGCGAGATCTGCATGGAACTCCGCGATACCCGGCTTGGAGATCTTATCGAGCCGGAATGGCTTGCGGCAGGCGTCGCACGTTGAGTACCCGTCACCATAGGAGATGAGGGCTTTCCGTGCCTCCGTGGTCAGCCGGCCTGCTGCCTGGATGGGCTGGATGTTGATCGCCTCTTCCTCTCGGGTCCGCAGGTCGATCGTACCGGCGATCTTTGTCACCTTCGGTGTGCCGGTGCCCGCTTCGAGGTCCGTGAGAATAGCCCGCACCTCGGCAATCTTCTGCCGGAATGCGGCTTCCTCTGCCGGATCGAAGCCGGTGGGCAGGGACTCGCGGAAGAGCCCCCGGACCTCTTCAAGCGCGAAGAGTGCTTCGAATGTCTTCTGGATACGGATACTCATGATAATGCTCTCATTTCTGTCAGAGTTGATATTCCTTTAGCGAATTCGAAGAAGTGCTTCACACTTCTTCTCTTCCTCGATGTGCTGATGCACATCTCGGATAAGCCAGCGCCCGGAATTGAACCGGGATGGAGCTGATCTGCAATCAGCCGCGTAACCACTCCGCCACACTGGCACGTGCAATCATCACGATTGTGAATCTTACCATACTAAATAACAATTGTGAATATTTATAGATTCGGTCATCGGCAGGATTTTCCTGATTGTATTTTCAAACAAGAAAAGATTTTTTAAGGGCATTTTTGTATGTTTCATGGAGATAATGCACGCATTGAACAAATACGTGTCAGTAATAATTATAGATCATATCTTCAATTCAATGTGTGAATAAAAGGGATTTCATCCCCGGTACTCGTGACGAGGTCGACCGGATTTGGTTTATCCAGCCGAATCCCGGTCACGAGATCAGGATCAAATATCAGAGATGTAACGCTCTCATGAAACGGGCGTACTCACGGTATTATCGGTAAAAGGAATGCCGGTATCCGGAAGTACTGCAATCGCATCGGCCATATCATAGATACATGATCGATCATAGTTGGACAACAGGATTGATTGATACAGGGTATAGTACTGCTTATATTCCGATATCTGTTCTGTCTGATGCCGAAACCTGAAACGGTGGATAACAGGACAAGAATCCCGGCAGGGATGCCACAGGAGATGATGGGTCCTGCGGCGCCCCTACCGCTTCGTTCCGGCAGATGGTCCCCGTGCGCTTTCTCCGCTAATGCGGATACGGTCAGGATCAGGGTCAGTACCCCGATGATGATCGTGAACGCTGCGAGGTTCTTTCGTTGTGATGCCATACGGTATTTCTTGTTCACGGAAGTGAACGGATCATTTATGGCGTATTTTTATTTCAAGTCCCCAATTCCGACAACTATTGCTGCATTCTGTCGGAAAACACAAATATCCGGGGAAGATATCGTTCACAGTTCCTTCTGGTAAATAACCACATCGAGGAGGCGCCCGGACAATTCACCAACGTTCCTGATATGCCCGCATTGAACATACTCCCGGCTCTCAAACAACTTCCTGCTTGGAATATTTTCACCGGTAATTACCCCAATAAGGACACGAATTCCGGATCGTTGTGCATGCGCTTCCAAGTAACCAAGGGCAGATTTCCCGATACCTTTACCGGTAAATTCCTGTTTCAGGTACAGGGTGACTTTCGCACTCCGGTCATAGGCCTTGAGATAATGATACCGGTGGATGCCACAATATCCCATTACAATGGTGTCCTTCTTGATGAGAAATGATGGATACACAGAAGACGTCGTATCAACAGATTTCCGGAATTCTTCCGGTGAGACCGGGTCATTGCGGAAGGTCGCTGTCGTATGAAGCGAGTAGTAATCATAGATCTGCTGCGCAATTGGCAGGTCACGATCCCGAATCCTGACAAATCGGATCATGGATATCTACCAGAATATTCGCGGGAAAAGTCAGGCATCCTGGACCGGGTGATCACGATGAACCTGCGGCTATCTTCCAGTGAACGCATGCAGGTATCGTATTCAATAGCCGGATCGATTAGAAGGAGAACTGGAGAAACGAGCCAACGCCCGGATTCGAACCGGGACCGCGCTGATCTGTAGGCGGTCACGCAGCCACTCCGACACATTGATACAGGGATCGTCATGGTGACCTTACGATACGGTTCTCTGCTCCCGGAAATATTTATACCATAATTTTACGGCAAAAATTTCCTTATCTGGATTGTCTGATCATGGTCACCAGGCAGGGAGATTTCCGGCACAATTTCCGGCACAACATCCTCCATTTCATATCTCTAACGTGCATCCGGCACAAATCACTCGTTCATCACATGCCCATACCGGTATCAGATTGCGGCAAAAATTTCTCCAATCTTGTGGATTAAATCATCTCAGGGCAACA
>Ga0265297_10011347_pt1 | contig 10922 bp, 10 predicted proteins | sample Munlanlwell13791_FD_192502 | JGI IMG/M metagenome (GOLD analysis project Ga0265297, IMG submission 192502) | Leachate microbial communities from a municipal landfill in Southern Ontario, Canada - Leachate well 137-91 | ecosystem: Engineered > Solid waste > Landfill > Unclassified | place...
TAATACCGCGTTTATTTTACCGGTAATGTTGCGAAAAAGGTCGTGCCCTTCCCTTCTTCGGACTCAAACCATATTTTGCCTCCTGATTTTTCAATAATTGTCTTGCAGACGTAAAGCCCGAGGCCGGAACCCTTTGTTCTTTGCTTTAAGGCGTTTTCCGCCCTGAAGAATTTCTGAAAAATATATCTCTGCTCTTTTAAAGGAATGCCTACCCCGGAATCTTTGACCGAAAATATTATGCTTTTGCTGTCGCGCCTGCCGGCAAAAATAGCAACGGAACCCTCGCCTGAAGTGTAGCGGATGGCATTATCTATTAAATTCTCAATGACCAGTTTAAGCAAAGACGGGTCTGCAAAAACCTTTGGGAAGCCCTCTTCAACATTAAAAGAAAGCCTGATGTGCGAAGCCTCGGCAAAAACTTTGTATCTTAATACCTGTTCTTTAACCAGCTCGGCAAAGTCAAATTCTCTTTTCTGCACAGGAAGTTTTCCCTGCTCTATCCTTGAAACGATAAGCAGGTCGTCAATAAGCTCCACCATTCTGGCTATATTCTCTTTCACGTTAACAAAATATTCCTCTTCCTTTGATTCAGGAACGTCAAAATCTTCGGAAGACAGTATCTCAAACGTCCATTTGATATTGGTCAAAGGCGAGCGCAACTGATGGGAAACTATGTTTATAAACTCGGATTTCATTCTGGAGGCCTCGGCAAGCCTTTCAAAACTCCTGGTAATGGTAAAAGAAAGAATAAACAAAAAAACTGACAGGATAAGCACGACTATAACCACCTGTTCAGGCTCTGCAAAATAATGGGTGCCTATCAGATAAAAAAGGACGGAGGTTATAATTATAATAATACCCATTATCAGGAATAAAAACTGAGGGCACTGCCAAAGAGACACGCCGTAACGCCTGCACTGTTTCAATATGTTAAGTTGAGACAAAAAATCATCTTCGTTCATTAATATATTTTACCACAAGTTGCTGATTGACTACAAGGCAAAAATTTGTTAATATTTGAAAATACGGCGTGTGATGCTACGGGGTATAGTGTAACGGCAGCACGAGTCCTTTGGGAGGATTTAGTCTCGGTTCAAATCCGAGTACCCCGAATTCTTAACAGACAGGCGGGTGTCGTATATCGGTATTACCTCAGCTTTCCAAGCTGATGAGAGGGGTTCGACTCCCCTCACCCGCTCCATCGCATCCAATAATTGTGGTATAATATAATATGGACAATGACAAATCAAAAAGAACAATGAAGAAGGTCAAAAAATTCATATTCCCCGGGTTAGGACTGATAGCTTCAGCATACGCGTCAATTTCCTTTGCCATCGGCGCAGTAGCTGCGTTTTTCGTAACGGAATTATTCATGAAAAGATATTTCCAAACAGGCAAAGTCAAAGAAATAAAAATAGAATATAAAGATTGGGAGCTTCACCTGCACCATTGGGTAATGGCGGGCGCGGTGATAGGAGGGGCGTATTTCACCAAAGACCTAAGCTCTTTTCCTGTTTTAATGCTGGGGTTTCTCAACGGACTTATATTCCACGATATATATACCGACAAAAAATGGAGAACTAACGATAAAAACTGGTATCAGGTAGTATACAAAAAACCCTCCGCTTAAGCGAAGGGTTTTTTAATAAATCTTAACGGGCGTATTCCACGACCCTGTTCTCTCTTATCACCGTCACCTTTATTTCCCCCGGGTATTTCAGCTCTTCCTGTATTCTGTTTGCCACCTCTCTGGCAATTTTTTTGGCTCCCAGGTCGTCAACCTCCGAAGGCTTGACGAATATCCTGATTTCTCTTCCCGCCTGGATTGCATAAGCTTTTTCAATCCCCTGGAAAGAAGTTGCAATGCCTTCAAGCTCTTCCAGTCTTTTAAGATAATTTTCTGCGGTATCTTTTCTGGCCCCTGGCCTTGCTCCGGATATTTGGTCCGCCACCTGGACTATTATTCCTTCAATGCTTTCCGTCGGATATTCTTCATGATGCGATTTCATGGCGTCAATCACTTCTTTTTCCGCTCCGAACTTCTCTAAAATCTTGATGCCGATGTCGGTATGAGAGCCTTGCACCTGATGGTCGACTGCCTTGCCTATATCATGCAGAAGCCCCGCCTTTCTGGCCACAGATACCAAGCTCTGCAGCCAAAACAGCCGCCAGATGGCAAACTTCCAATGAATGAAGCAGAACATTCTGGCCATAGCTGGTTCTGAATCTCAATCTCCCCAAAAGCTGAATTATTTTCGGGTCCAGTCCGATAATGCCCGCATCGTAAACCGCCTTTTCTCCGGAATCTTTTATCTGATTGGCGATTTCCGACTCAACCTTGCTGACCATTTCTTCTATGCGAGCCGGCTGTATCCTCCCGTCTTCAATAAGCTTTTCAAGGGAAACCTTGGCGATTTGCCTTCTTATCGGGTCAAAACCGGATATGACAACCACTTCCGGAGTTTCGTCAACAATTATTTCAACCCCTGTAAGTTTTTCCAAAACCCTTATATTCCTTCCTTCTTTCCCGATAATTCTCCCTTTTATATCTTCATTCGGGAGATTAACAGTAGTAGTTGTTATTTCCTGGGCCTGGGAAAGACCGTATTTTTGAATCGCTAAAGACAATATCTCTTTTGCCTTTTTCTCGTATTTGTCCCTGCCCTCGTCTTCAAGCTTCCTTATCCTCTCCATAAGTTCTTTCTGATACTCTGCCTCCAGATTCAGAAGCAGTTCTTTCTTGGCCTGGTCTTTGGAAAGATGGGATGCTCTTTCCAGTTCAGAAATAACTCTTTGCCTTGTTTCTTCTATATTCGTCTTGATTTCTTTCAGTCTCTCAACTTTGGCGCCGAAATCCTTTTCTTTTTCTTCCAGCGCAGAGGTTTTCTCCGCTAGAATATTTTCTCTCTTGAGCAAAAGCTTTTCTGCTTTGAATATCTCCTGTCTTTGAACAGCTATGTCTTTTTTTGTCTTATCAATGTACTGGACGGCTTTTTCTTTCGCCCTTAAAAGCATGTCGTCCGTTTCTTTTTTGACCTGGGCAATCCTTTTCTGTAAAGTTGTTTCTATCTTGTCAGCCTGTTTTCTGGCGATTGACTGACGAGCAAAATAACCTAGACACGCACCGATACTCAAAGCAAGAACGCCCGCTAAAACTAGCAATAGTTGACTCATATTCTTGCTTTAGATTTTGGTTATTCATAGCTAACGGCATATTACTAAGAATTAATCCAAAACTCTAAATTTTTATTACCTTGAATTACAAAATTAAATTATCGGTCCAAATCCGTTTGCAATCCGTGTTAATCGCGGATTTTCACAGACATGACCGCAGATTATATATTCCGTAATCAAAAGTTGTTAATAAATTATACATATTAATAATAGCAGATATTTCTCCGGATGTCAAAACTATGGTAGAATAAACTTATGGACGAAGATATCAGGGTTAAAGTTGAATTGGACAGATATAAGGTATCAAGAAAATTAAAATTCGTGGCGTGGCTTACAACCGCCATGGGTTTTTTGCTTTTCGCCTATCCCGTTGTTTTTATCCTTTCCTTGGTATCGTCGTTGAAAGCCTATAACATTAATCTTGTTCTGGCCTACCTTAATAAAATATACTTCCTTACCATACCCAATATTGTCGCCTCAACCATACCTACGGAAACAAACGCTTATATCGCCTACGCTGTAACATATGTCCTGTTTGCCATTCTCTTTATGATAGTTTCCAACTTTCTTCTGGAAAGAAACCTGCTGGCCATAGCCTTTGCTTTTGTAGCATTTCTCTCTCTTTCCGTATCGGAATATATGATGAATCATAGCCTTGATATAACTCTGCTCTGGAAAAACCCTTTATCCATGGCCAATATTGAGATGGCGGGATATCTGATATTCGCTGTTGTCCCTCTTATCGTAATAATCACGGAAATATTCACTGAAAAGGATTTCAAAAAGGAGCAGTTTTATGTAAAGATAATCACCTCGGTCATAATTATCGCAGCTCTAATTTTATGCTTCAAAGGAGCTATCCTGTTTATCCAAAACAAAGACTGGCTTATCAAAACTTTTTCTTGACAACAAAAAAACAGGCCCGCGAATATCGCAAGCCTGTTTTTTTTAATTACTTGGAAATTTTCTCTTCAACGTTTTCTTTAGTCTCAATCACCTGATCTATTATTCCGTAAATTTTAGCTTCTTGGGAAGTAAGATAAAAATCCCTGTCAGTATCTCTTTCCACCTGTTCAATTGACTTGCCCGTGGCAGAAGATATGATTTGATTAAGCTTGTTCTTAATTTTGATTATCTGTTTTGCCGTAATTTCAATTTCCGACGCCTGTCCCTGGGCTCCTCCCGCAACCTGGTGCAAAAGAACTTCCGCGTTGGGAAGGGCAAAGCGTTTTCCTTTTTCGCCTGCAGCCAAAAGCACTGCGCCCATAGAGCCGGCCAGACCGAAACATATGGTCGCGACCGGGCATTTGACATATTGCATTGTGTCGTAAATAGCCAGTCCTGAGGTCACAGAGCCTCCGGGAGTATTGATATAAAGCTGGATGTCTTTCTTCGGGTCCTGACTTGCCAAAAACAGCATCTGGGCAATGATTGAATTGGCCACAGGGTCGTTAATCACGCCGGTAAGGAATATTATTCTTTCCTTGAGAAGCCTGGAATAAATATCGTAAGCCCTTTCCCCGTATCTTGTTTTTTCTATGACTGTTGGCACGAGATTCATAATTATTTTGCAAGATTTTCCAAAACCTGAAAAATCTTTTCAGTTTTTATTACTTCTCTAGTATAATCTTTTAATTGTTCAGGGTCAAGCCCGGCTTCTTTGGGGTCGGAATACTGGCTAAGGATATTTTTAACTTCTTCCTGGACCTCGTTTTCTTCCACTTCAATATTTTCTTTCCTGCCTATCTCCCTTAACGCCAAAAAGTTTCTAATCTTCTTTTCCGCCTGAGGAAGAAGCATCTTCTTTATATCTTCTTCTGTCTTGTTGATTTTCTTTAAATATTCGTCGTAAGAAACCCCTAATTTAGACGGGGCGTCTTTTTTTAAATGCTCCAGCATATGCCCCTGTTCCCTTTCAACCAAAACTCCGGGTATCTCTATTTTGGAATCCTGGGCTATCTTGTCCAGTAATTCGTTCCTCGTCTTCTGCTGCTCGGCGTGGTCTTTTTCATGCCTGATGCCCTGTATTATATTCTCTTTTAATGCCTGTAAATTTTCAAAGTTGCCCACGCTTTTGGCGAACTCGTCGTTGATCTCCGGAAAGTCCACCTTTTGCACGGATTCAAGCTTAATATCAAAACCTACTTTCTTGCCGGCTATTTTCTTGAAAGAATGGTCTTTGGGAATGTCTATCTGGACATTGCTTTTCTCTTCCTGGGGGTTCATGCCGGAGATTATATCCTCAAAACCTGGAATAAAATGGCCTTCGCCGAGGATAAAAGCATCTTTCTTGGCATTATCCTTGTTCATTTCCGGGATATCGGGAGACGAGTATTCAATCTCCACAAAATCGCCTTTTTGAGCGGCGGAGTTTTTGGCAGTAAATTTAGCCCTGCTTCTTTGAATCCATTTTAAGGTTCCCTCCACCTCTTTGTCTTTAACCATTACTTCGTTTCTTTTGATGTTCTTTGCTATTTTCCTATAATCAGGCAGGACAACCTCTGGCATGACCGGAAACTTCGCCTCATACGCCAAAGAAGAGCCTATGGCAATCTTAGTTATCTTCACTTCCGGAGGAGATATCGGCTCCAAGTTATTTTCCAATATAGCCTTTTTATAGCTCTCCTGCACGGCTAAATCGCCAGCTTCAACTAAAATGCCTTCCTTGCCCATTGCTTTTTCAACGATATCCCTCGGAACCTTTCCTTTCCTGAACCCTTTTATTTCCATATTGGCGCCCACTTTCTGATACGCCTTTTCAATAAAAACATCAAACTCCTCTTCGGAAAGCTCCACTTCAATCTGCTTATTTGATTTCTCCAAATCTTTTATTTTTACTTCCATGCTATACCAAGAATGAAACTAGTAATAAGGCTACGATATTCAACACCTTAATCATAGGGTTTATCGCCGGACCGGCAGTATCTTTATACGGGTCTCCCACGGTATCTCCTGTCACAGCCGCTTGGTGGGCAAGCGAGCCCTTGCCTCCCAAATTTCCTTCCTCTATGTATTTTTTGGCGTTATCCCAGGCAGCGCCTCCGGTCGTCATTGAAATTCCGATGAAAAGCCCCGTGACAATGCTTCCTATCAAAAGCCCTCCCAAAGCTTCAGGCCCCAAGATGAAACCTACCAAGACAGGAAAAACAAGCGGAATCAAAGCAGGCAGTATCATTTGCCTTATTGCGGATTTTGTAACAATATCCACGCACTTTCCATAATCTGCTTTCGCAGTTCCCTCCATCAGCCCTGCAATATCCCTGAACTGCCTTCTTACTTCTTCAACAACCGCTCCGGCAGCCTTGCCGACTGAAGACAGCGCCAAAGATGCGAACAGATAAGGGAGAAGTCCGCCTATGAATAATCCGGCTATGACTCTTGAATCTTCCAAAACAAAGTTAGCGATAAAACCGTTGTCTATCAACTCCTGGGAATACGCCGAGAACAAAACCAAAGCAGCCAATCCTGCGGAAGCTATGGCATATCCTTTCGTAACCGCCTTTGTGGTATTTCCTACGGAATCCAAGGCATCAGTGACTTCTCTCACCTCCGAAGGAAGCTCTGACATTTCGGCAATCCCTCCTGCATTGTCGGTAATCGGTCCGTAAGCATCAACGCCTACGACGATTCCGGCCATGGAAAGCATGGCAACGGCAGACAAGGCAAGGCCGTAAATGCCTGCCAGCCAATAGCTTGCGACAATTGCTGCGGATATGAATATAATAGGCAGAGCGGTTGATTGCATTCCGATTGCCAGTCCCGCTATAATATTGGTGGCGTGTCCTGTCTTTGAAGCTTCTGCCAAAGACCTTACAGGTTTGTACTTCTTTGATGTATAATATTCCGTGATGGCAAACATTGAACCGGCGACGAGCAAGCCGATTAAAGCTGAAAGATAAAAATTAATCTGATTTTCAGGTATAAAGCGGGTAATCAAAGGGTAAAATCCCAGGGCGGACAAAATGCCTGCTGCTGCTATTCCCTTATACAAAGCTCCCATTATCTTCTTGCTCTTGCCCAGACGGACAAAAAAGCTTCCGATAATAGAAGATATCATGGATAAAGCGCCTAAAAACAAAGGCAAGAGAATGAATTCCTGTTTTCCGGGGAACAGCAAAGAACCGAGTATCATGGTTGCAATAATAGTCACCGTGTATGTTTCAAAAATATCAGCTGCCATGCCTGCGCAATCTCCCACATTATCTCCCACCTGGTCTGCAATAACTGCAGGATTCCTCGGGTCGTCTTCAGGAATGCCCTGCTCAACCTTGCCTACCAAATCAGCTCCCACATCTGCGGCCTTGGTATAAATGCCTCCGCCTATCCTGGCAAAAACAGATATCAGGCTTCCTCCGAAACCCAAAGCGATTAAGACTTTCAAATCATTTGTCAGCCAGTAATAACCGGCTACTGCGAATAAGCCGAGAGAAACAACCAAAAGGCCTGTTATAAGGCCTCCCTTGAAAGAAATGTCCAATGCCTGCTTTAAGCCCTTCTTGGCGGCCTGGGCAACCTTCAAATTGGCGTTTGTTGAAACCATCATGCCGATGAAGCCGGAAAGTCCGGACAAAAAAGCGCCTATTAAAAAAGCAAAGGCGGTCTTGAGGTCAAAAGCCAGCCATAGAATAAGGAATAAAAAGAAAGAAACTGCGGCAACGGTTTTTGACTGCCTCTTTAGATAAGAGACGGCTCCTTCTCTCACGGCTTTGGCTATTTCAATCATTCTTTCATCGCCCGACTCCTGTTTTTTTATCTGCTGAACCAAGAAAAGAACAAAAATAACGGTTAATATGGATACTATTATTGGAACGTATAACATATTTGTTTGCTTTATTATTTTTAATCTTCTTCCTTTGTTTCCTCTTTTTGAACTTCTTCCTCCTTCTCCTCCTCTACTTCAACTTCCCTTCCCCCTTCTGTTCTGACGTCTATTTTCCAGCCGGTAAGCTTGGCTGCCAGCCTAACGTTCTGGCCGTCCTTGCCTATGGCTAAGGAAAGCTGGTCTTCTTCAACAATGCATAATGCTTTGTTTTTTTCTTCAAGCCTGACTTCAATCACTTTCGCAGGAGACAAGGCATGAGCTATGAAATCTTCAGGTTTTTCAGAGTATTCAATTATATCTATCTTCTCTCCTCCAAGCTCGTTAATGACAGCCATAACTCTTGCTCCTCTCTGTCCCACCGCGGAGCCGATAGGGTCAACGCCTTCTGCATTTGACTCCAAAGCCACCTTGGACCTTGAGCCTGCTTCTCTGGCGATTGACTTGATTACAACCTGTCCTTGGGATATTTCCGGCACTTCCAACTCAAAAAGCTTTGATATGAATTTAGGATACGCTCTGGATAAAAACACAGCCGGCCCTTTTGAGGTTTCCTCCACTTTTAACAAATAGAACTTCAGCCTCTGGCCAGGCCTGTAAAACTCTCCGTAGACCTGCTCTTCTTTGGGCATAACAGCCAAAGTCTTGCCGATATCAACGAAAATATTTCTACCTTCAACCCTCTGGACTATTCCTGAAACGATTTCCCCTTCCTTTGATTTGTATTCGGAAAACACAGTGTCCCTTTCCGCTTCTCTTATCTTCTGCAAAATAACCTGCTTTGCAGTCTGCGCCGCAATTCTGCCGTAGTCTTTTTTGGGCTCCAAAGGAATTTCCAACTCTTCTCCCGCCTTTATATCCGGCTTTATCTTTTGAGCCTCATCAATCATAATATGCTTTTCTTCGCTGAATCTTATCTTTTCTTCCTCCTTTGCTTCGCCCTGATAGTCAGAAGAAGCCTCTCTTTCCTCTTTCATCTTTTCCAGCTCCTCTTCCGTATAAAGCATGTCTTGAGTGACAGCCTGCCTTACCTGCCAAAACTTAACATCGCCTGTATTGACATCAAGCTTAGCCTTAATAATCTGGCCCTTTCTGCCGTAATCCTTTTTATAGGCGGCAGCCAGGGCGGTTTCAATGCTCTCTATAACTTTTTCAGGAGCAATTCCTTTCTCCTCAGCTATTTGAGACATTGCCGATGTGAAATTTTTAAAATCTAACATGGTTATAAAAAATGCCCGCTCCAGCGGACACCAAATCACTTACTTTCATTATATTTCTATGTTATCAGATTCCAACAATGCTGTCAACCCCATGTTGACGATTTTATTAATTAATGATTAAATATAGGCGGCTGAAATTGTAGTCAAAATTGAACCTTGAAAATTAAATAAGGAATAGGAGACATAGAATGAAGAGAAAGTTTAGCCGGCGGAAAGAAGATTTTGCCTGTGAGAATTGCGGCGAAATGGTGGTGGGAAACGGTTATACAAATCATTGCCCCCTCTGTCTTTTCAGTAAACACGTTGATGTTAATCCTGGAGACAGAAGCAATAAATGTCGTGGATTAATGAAGCCTATCTCTATAGGGCTAAAAGACGGGGGGATCCCTGCATCTGTTACCCACAAATGTCTGAAGTGCGGGGCGATCAAAAATAATCGCCTTTGCGGAAACGATTCGATGGAAACGATTCTTTTGATAGCAAGGAGATAAAAATGAAAGCGGTAGTTAAGGTTCCAAGCGTGCCGCATCTGGTTCACATAGAAACTACTTACAGATGCAACGGAAATTGTGTTTTTTGTTATAACCCTCGAAGAGAAGAATTGTTCGATCCTGAAGTGGTGAATAAGATAGTAAGGTCGATTTACGATTCATGGGTTCCGCATGTCTATCTGATCGGGGGAGAGCCTTCATTGTTGGGAGCGGATCGACTGAACAGGTATATTGATTTTCTCTCGGAAAGATCTTCTGTAACAATTGTTACTAACGGATTAATCTGCGTGGAGGGGATTTCAAATAATCTTGCCTGTATCGGAATCCCTTTTCATGGAATTGGCGATCTCCATGAAAAACACTCTAATGTATTAGGTGGTTTCAGTAGAACAGTTAAAACCGCCGAATATTATGTGGGTCAAGGGCATGACGTTAGGTGTATACCAGTTTTAACCGCTTGGAATTTTGACAGAATGTACGAGGTGATTGGATTTGCCAAAAGTCTTGGTATGGAAAGCGTTTTTGTCGACCGGTTTGAGGACGGCGGATTGGGAAGCAAAAAATCCGCCGAGTTGAAGCTGACTACGGAGCAGTTTAAGATTGCTTTGGGGCAAATGATTGCGGCTAGAGATGATTTTGACATCCCGGTCGGATTCGGAACGGCAATCCCATACTGTTTAGATGAAAGATTGATTCCGGAGAATATGGCTTCGAATTGCGGAGCCGGAATCACTTTTGCCGCTGTTAATCCGGACGGATATGTAAGGACTTGCAATCAATCCGAAATCTATTATGGCAATGTATTGGAAAGTCCCATTGAAAAAATCTGGAGCTATCCTAAATTGGATCAATTTCGGAATCTTTCGTGGGTATCCAGTCCTTGCCGATCGTGCTTTGAATTGACGGATTGTATGTGTGGATGCAAGGTCGATGCCAATTTCTCGGATGGATATTCAGTAGATTATTCTGTCAGAGGAAGGGAAAAGCCGATTTATTCTGTCCATCCGTTTCGCAACAGAGATCTGCCAGCCGATTTTCCTTGTAAATTTAGAAAAATCGAGGTGAATCGGTTTGCGAAACTGAATACCTTCCATCCAGAGCATTATCTTGTTACCCGTTATCAAACCATTGAACTTGATGCGGGTGCCGAAATAATCGTGAAAGCGATAATGGACGGCATTTCGGAAGAAAAATCTCTCATAGAAGCTCTTTCGGACG
>Ga0265297_10011348_pt1 | contig 10922 bp, 9 predicted proteins | sample Munlanlwell13791_FD_192502 | JGI IMG/M metagenome (GOLD analysis project Ga0265297, IMG submission 192502) | Leachate microbial communities from a municipal landfill in Southern Ontario, Canada - Leachate well 137-91 | ecosystem: Engineered > Solid waste > Landfill > Unclassified | place...
GCCGCCCGTTCCACGGCCTCATCGAAGGTGTCCGCCGCCCGGACGCCCGTGACAAACAGCACCGCCGCCAGCAAGCTGGAGAGAAATCCGGTTTTCATTCGAGACTAGTGGCTGGAGGTTGCGGTGGCGACGTGGACCAGTTGCGCGGGCAGGGCGGCAAGTTCGGGCTCCGCCTTGTCGTTGACGACCGCGATCAGCCGGATCACCTGGGGGCCTGCTTCGGGATGGGCTTCCCACCGCCAGCCTTTCGGCCCCGGTGCGCCCAGCCAGACCTTGCCGGCTGCCCGGTCCAGGGCGTAGCCGCGGCTCAATCCCCAATAAATCACCTCGAGCGATTTCGGACCCGGTTCGCCTTCGATGGTCAGAATCTCCCGGTTGCAGGTCACGGTCCGGTTGAACTGCACACAGCGGTTCAGCACGGCCATGGTAATCTGCATGCGCTCGGCCGGCGCGAGCGTGGCATCCGCGAGGCTGCGATAGGGCAACTGCAGCGCCTCCGACAGGCGGGGCGGGAGCAAGGGACGCAGCGCGATCAACCCGTCCGTTATTTCCTTCAACCGGAGGGCGGTGGCCTGCATCCGGTCAGTGGCGATTTGGTTCTTTTCCTGCGCGGCCGCCAGTTCCGTGCGATCCGTGGCGGTCTTCGCCTTGAGATTGTCCCGTTTGTCCTCGATGCGCTGGGCGCGCTCGGTCAGGGCGCGGACCGTCGATTCCAGAAGTTCTCGCTGCGTGGCCCATTCCGTCTCCAGTCGCACTGTCTCCGTCCGGGTTTTGACCCATTCGGCCGCCGCTTTTTCCAGCGCGTCGATCGGCTCCGCCGCGGCCGCCCGTTCGGAGACGAGGAGAAGGCAGATCAAGAGACAGGACAGCAACGGGATGAAGCGGGGCATTTTTCGTTTCGTGGGGTTTTTCACCGTTAGTTTATCAACCTGTCACCCGATAAGTCGAGGAAGCTGTTGCATGGCTGCTTGATCGGGCGGGTGCGTTTTTCCGAGGGGAGACTTTCGGGGTAAAACACCAGGGTGATGGATTTATTTCTCGCACGCGGCATGCCAGTCCGCAGGGGAAGGTCTTAAGGCGTTTTATGGCAGTTTCTTAAGCGGTAAATCCGGATGTGCCCGGCCGAATCGGCGGCTGGGAAAAGGTTGCACACAACCTTTTCCGGCAAATGACGGAGCCCAGGTGGTTGCAGACAACTGGTCGCAATGCAGTCGATCATGGCCACGATGGGGGAATAGCCTTGAAAGGCGCCCGTGCTTTGCTCGCATAACGGGCATGCCCGTGGAAGAAGCTGCCCTGCCTGCCGGGAGCGAAGTGCTCCTGTTGGAAGATGATCCTCCTCTGCGCCGGCGGCTGGCAGCCCATCTGCGCACGCTCAAGGCGGAGGTGACGGAGGCCGCGACGATCGAGGAGGCGCGCCGCAGCTTGCGCGAACTGCGCTTCGACTTTGCCCTCATCGACCTGCACCTGCCGGACGGCGAGGCACTCGAATTGTTGCGCGACGGCGTGTTTTCCGAAAACACCGGCGTGGTGGTCATGACGGGTTTTGGCGGGGTAAAAAACGCGGTGGAGGCCATGCGGCTCGGCGCGGGCGATTATCTCGCCAAGCCCTTCGAGCCGGAGGAGCTTCCCCTCGCATTCGCGCGCTGCCGCTCCCAGCGCAGCGCCGCCCGCCGCGACGAACACCGCGCCAGCGAGCATGCGGCGGGGATGACGGACGAGCTTTTTTTCGGGGAGGGCCTGGCCGGGGTGCGGGCGCAACTTGACATGATCCTGGCCACCGAACGGCGGCTGGAGCGACAGCCTCCCCCCGTCCTGATCGAAGGTGAAACGGGGACCGGAAAAAGCCTCGTGGCGCGCTGGCTGCACCGGCGGGGGCCGCGGGCCGGACATCCGTTTGTCACCGTCAATTGCGCCGCGCTGCCGGAGACCCTGGCTGAGTCCGAACTGTTCGGCCACGAGCGGGGGGCGTTTACCAGCGCGGGTCACGCCCGCATCGGGTTGTTCGAGGCGGCCGATGGGGGCACGCTTTTTCTGGACGAAATCGGCACGCTGGCGGCCGCCACCCAGGCGAAGGTGCTGATGGCCGTCGAAGAGGGTGTCATCCGGCGCTTGGGTGCGACGCGGGAATTCCAGGTTGACGTGCGGCTGATTGCCGCCAGCAACCGGCCGCTGCTCGACTTGGTCGAAGACGATCGCTTCCGGGAGGATCTTTACCATCGCCTGCACCTGCTTCATGTCACCCTGCCGCCGTTGCGCGAGCGCGGCGCGGATGTTCTGGCACTCGCGAGGCACCTGCTGGAGCGCATTGCCCAGCGCCATCGGCTGAAGGGCTTCTCCATCACCCCGGAGGGCGAGGCCCGCCTGCTCGCCCAGCCCTGGCGGGGCAATGTGCGGGAATTGGCCCACGAAATCGAGCGCGCCGTGGTTTTCAGCACCGGCCCCGAACTGGACTTCGCCCATTTCGGCAGCGTGCCGGACGCCCCGTCGGCGGCGTGGCGCAACCCGGTCTGGCGGCTGCCCGACGGCGGATTCACCCTCGACCAGGCCATCGACGATCTGGTCGCCTGTGCCCTGCGGGAAACGAACCACAATGTTGCGGCGGCCGCCCGCCGGCTGGGTGTCACCAGGGAGTTCCTTCGCTACCGCCTGAAGCATCCCCAACCCCCGAAATAAGCGGATCGGTGCGGTGGCGGGATTGGTTGCCTGCGACCACGCGCGCTGCGTCCATGGCCTGGGTTCAGGTTGCCTCCAACCATTCGCTTGCGCACCAACGCTCCGTCGCGTTGGCTAGGCGGTCTTAAGCTGCTTTCAGAATGAACCTTGTAGGGTGACCACGCGAACTGGCATGCCGGGTGCGCCGGGAAGGCTCCGACGTTCCCCCGAGTTTCGCCCTGTCGCATGTTCCCCATGAAATCAAGCCTTCCTGGCTCCAACGCCCCTTTGCGTCCCCGCCGGCTGCCGGCCGGATTGGGGCGGGCCGCGGTTCTGGTCGTCCGCCTCTGTGCCACCGATGAACCGGCCGGCGCATCGCCCCCGGCGCGCAATCCGCCGGCGGCTTTGAATCAACCGGCGCCCGCGAACGGCGGAACGGGGGAGGGAAATCCAGCCGATATGAATGAGGGACTGTTTGATAAGTTCGATCGGGCCCGTTTCAACAACCAAGCGGCCTCCCACTATTGGCTGACCGGCCGGCCTCCGCTCCAGCACGAACTCTTTTTCTTTCCGCCGGACCCGCCGCCGCTGGGCGCGGAGCTCCGCTGGTTCCGCCCCCCTGTGACCGGAACGCCGGCGCCGCTGGAGATGGCCGCCTTCGTGAATGAACCGTTTTATCCCATTTTGGCCATCCGCTTGGCCGCCGAGGACCTGCCCAAGCGGCTCCAACTTGAGCTCGACGCCTACCGGGTGGCCAAGGTCGGGCTGCAGAACGAACTGCGCTCAACGATCGTCCGGCTCAAAGGCGCCGACGCCAGTGCCCGACAGCGCGAACTCACGGAGTTGGCCCGGTCGCAGGCTCCCCGCCTCACCACACTCGAAGCCACGGCGGCGCAATTGCGGTCTGATCTCCAGCGCGGCGGTTTGTACGGTCAGTTCGTCGGGCGCGGCGATTGGAATGAATGCCGCAGCTGGCGGCTCGGGTCCAGGAGCGCTGAGTCAGCGCGTTCGGACACCCTGCAGATGGAATTCGAGGTCCTGCGGGCCGCCGTCTGTTATCAGGACGGACTTTCCCCGGCCCAGCGGCGTCTGGCGCGCGAGATCGCGATGGAGCTGCAAGCGGAAATTCGCCAGTCCAAGGCGGGCGCACCACCCGTCCCGGACGCATCCATGATTTTTTTCCTGCCCGAAACCGCCCGCATCCGCCTGCCGGCGGATCTGCCCGCGGAGCTCGCGACCAAGGTGACGGCGTTCGTGACGTCAAAAAAAGAGCTCAAAGCGGAACTGCGGACGACGTTGTACAATTGCGATGCCAAGGGCGGGGACGAGCGCATCCGGGTGCTGGCCCGGCTCGCGGAGGAGCAGGCCCCGCGCATCGCGGCCCTGGAAGAATTGGCGGAGGACATTCGCCGGGGACTGGCTGAGGTGGCGGACATGCCGGGCCCGCCGGCCCCGCCGGTGCTGCCCCCGGAGCTGGAGGCGCGCATCTCGACCTACCGCGGACACAAGCTCGCCCTGCTGCAGGCGCTGCACGCCCTGCTGGCGTCGCCCGACCCGGTCGCACGGCGGTCGGGGAAACCGGACCAGGTGCGGGAACAGGTGGCGGCCTTCAACCGCGAGAATGCCGGCCGGTTTGCGAAGCTGAAAAATGAGCGGGACGCCCTGCGCGAGGCGCTCGCCCGCCACATGCACACCCTTGGTTCGGAGCGGGATCAAAAGACGATTGATGGTCTTCTGGAGGAATTCGAAAGCGCGCGCCAGCAACAGGAAATCTGGGAGAAGTATCGCGACTACCAGACGGCCGTCCTGCTGCCCGGACTGTCGCCGGCCCAGCGCCGCCTGCTGTATGATGCCGCGATCGAGGAGCTCGCGCTGCCGCTGCCGGGTGGGGAGGTTCCGCGGTGATTCCCTCCGGACTGTTGCCGATCGCCATGAGCCGTTTCACCCCGCGTCTCGCGACCGCCACGTTGCTGATCGGCTCCCTGCTCGTGGCGATTTTTGCGGCGATGGTGATCCGCTTCCGCACCGACCTGCAGCGGGAGATTCACCAAAAGATCCTCGAACGGGACGCGGCCGTGCTTTATCCGGCCGCGCGGTTGCAGGTCGAGGACAGCGCGGCGGATGGAGCCGACCGGGTGTCGAATCCCTACACGCCCTTGACGGCCCTGCTCAAGAGCGCGCGGCAGGAAGGGATGCTGGCGATTGCGGTCTTTGACCCGGACGGCAACACGATTGAAGCCGTGCCGGCTACGCAGCTCTTCGTCGAGCTGGAAATGGACGACTATCTGCGCCTGCAGGGAAGCGAATCGATCACCCGCTATCATCCGGCGTTTCCGCTCGACCAATACTTTGCCGGCGTGGCTCCCGATCAACGGCAGGCGCCGGTGCTGGAGGTGCTCCTGGCGATCCGCCGCCACCGGACCTCCGCCCTCCTGGGCTTTGTGCGCTATTACATCGATGCCCGTCCGCTTTCCCATGAGCTGGCCCTGATCGATCGCCGCATCTACCGTCAGACCGCGGTCACGCTCGCCGTCGGTGCGTTGCTGATCGCCCTGGTCATGACGGCCGCCTACTTCGGCGTGCAGCGCGCCCAGCGCGTCATCGCCGAACGGAACGAACGGCTGACGCGCGCCAATTTTGAACTCACGCTTTCGGCCAAGGCTTCGGCGCTGGGCCAGATCACCTCGCACCTCATCCACGGGCTCCAGGTTCCCATGGCGGGTCTGCAGGCGGTCGTGACGGGCCGGGAAGCGGACCAGGCGGGCCCGGACTGGGAAGAGGTGGCCGACTATACCAGACGGATGCAGACGCTGATCCAGGAAACCGTGGCCCTGCTCGGCGACGCCGGAGCACACACCAGCTACGAACTCACCGGCCAGGAGCTGGCCGCGACGATCCGCAACCGCCACCAACCTGGCGCCGTCGAGAAAGGCGTTCTGCTTGAGGTCGGCCCCGGGTTTCCCGCCCGGATCGACAGCCATCGCGGCAGCCTGCTCTGTTTGATCGCCGGCAATCTCGTGCAAAATGCGATCGCCGCCACGGCGCCGGGCCGCCGGGTGAAGGTCTCCCTCGAAGTGAGCGGCGGCATGATCGTTCTCAAGGTTCAGGACGAGGGATCCGGCATTCCTGATTCCGTGCGCCAGCATCTCTTCAAGCCCGGCCGAAGCAGCCGGCCCGGCGGTTCGGGGCTCGGGCTCGCCATCAGCCACCTGCTGACCCGTCAGATCGGCGCGAATCTCGCGCTGTTGTCGACCGGTCCGGACGGGACAGTTTTCAGCGTAACGATGCCGCTGGCGGGCTGAGTCACTAGAAGCTATCCCAAGACCTGAAACAGATATGAATCATCAGGCATTGGCAGGGGCGCTCTGCTGGCCAGCATTCTGCTGGACAGCAGAACGCGCCCTCCGAGAGGGACGCAGCAAGCCTGCACCCCTGCGATTCGTTCGCCGGTTTTGGGATAGCTTCTAGTCCGGCGGCAGCACATGCAGCTTCAGCGCCGGGTTCTTCTCGACAAAGTAGCTCATCGTCCAGTCGTTGGGGAAGAGGATGACGGGGCGGCCCTCGGTATCGGCGCCCCAGGCGACGCCGCTGGCGGTCACGAGACCGGCCGGATGCTCCAGCGCCGGATGCGGCTCCAGCCACCGGAGATGCTGCCACGGCGCCGGCTCGATCCGGGCCTCCGCGCCATATTCGGCCTGCAGGCGCCACTGCACGACCTCGAATTGCAGCGGGCCGACCGCCGCCAGCAGGGTCACGCCGGAGGGGCCGTGCCGCAGCTGGAACGACTGCACGATGTGCTCCTGGAGCAGCTGTTCGAGGCCGGCGCGGTATTTCTTGGCGTCGGCGGGAGTGGGATTGCTGATGAACGCGAACACCTCGGGCGGAAAGCGCGGGATCTCATCATAGCGGATGCCATTGTCCTCGGTGAGCGTATCGCCGATGCCGAACAGATCGTAGCCCACGAGGCCGATGATGTCGCCCGGCCAGGCCTCGTCGACCGTCTCGCGTTCCTGCCCGAAGAGCTTGTGCGACGAGGAGAGCCGCACGCGCCGGCCGGACTGCTGGTGCAGCACGGTCATGTCGCGCGCAAAGCGTCCGGAGCACACGCGGACGAAGGCGATGCGGTCGCGGTGTTTCGGATCCATGTTGGCCTGGATCTTGAAGATGAAGCCGGAGAACCGGTCGTGAGCGGGCGCCACCAGCGCGCCGCCGGCGGTGATACGCGACGAGGACGTCGCATCGTCAGGATTGTAAGGGCGCGGTCTTGCCGCGCCCTCCGGGTTGGTCTCAGGGCGCAGCGAGCCTGCGCCCCTACGGGAATTACCGGCCGCATTCCGCCGCGGCTGCGGCGGGACGGCGTCGCGCAGGAAGCCGTTGAGCAGGAGTTCCACGCCGAAGTTGTTGACCGCGCTGCCGAAGTAGACGGGCGTCTGGCGGCCGGCGTGCACCGCCGCGAGGTCGAAGGGATGGCCCGCGCCCTCGAGCATCGCGAGCTGCTCGGTGACCTCGTGGTAGGTCGGCTCGTCGAGGCGGGCGCGCACCACCGGATCGCTGAAGGCGGCGACCTGCTCCGGCGCCCGGTAGGCCCCGCCGGGCACGCGCTCGAACAGGTGCACATGCCGGTGCAGCCGGTCGTAGACCCCGCGGAAGGAAGGGCCGTTGCCGAGCAGCCAGGTGACCGCGCAGGCCTGCAGGCCGAGCACGCTCTCCAGCTCGTCGAGGAGGACGAGCGGATCGCGCGTGGGGCGGTCGCACTTGTTCATGAAGGTGAAGATGGGCACGCCGCGGAGGCGGCAGACCTCGAACAGCTTGCGCGTCTGGGCCTCGATGCCCTTGGCGGCGTCGATCACCATCACGGCGGCGTCGACGGCGGTGAGCACCCGGTAGGTGTCCTCGGAGAAGTCCTTGTGGCCGGGCGTGTCGAGCAGGTTGACCGCACAGCCGCCGTACTCGAACTGGAGGACGGTCGAGGAGATCGAGATCCCGCGCTGGCGCTCAAGCTCCATCCAGTCGGAGCGGGTGGCGCGCTGGTTCTTGCGGTCCTTCACCGCGCCGGCGAGGTGCACGGCGTTGCCGTAGAGCAGGAACTTCTCCGTGAGCGTGGTCTTGCCCGCGTCGGGATGCGAGATGATCGCGAAGGTGCGGCGGCGGGCGATTTCGGCGGCGGCGGACATGGCAAAGAGGCCGACGCAACAGGGCAACGGCCCGGAGGTGAAGCCTTTTATTTGCCTTTGGCGGCGGAAGCCGGCGATGATGCCGGGCCATGGCCGCATCGCTGAAGCTCAAGTCCGGCGCCACCGCGCGCGTGCTCCGGGGGCATCCCTGGGTGTTTGCCAACGAGGTGGTGGAACTGCTGCCGGCGGAGCACGACGGCGGAGTGGTGGAGTGCCGCGACGCCCAGGGACGCTTTCTCGGCACGGGGATCTACAATTGCCGGTCGCAGATCGTCTGGCGGCGGCTGAGCCGGGAGCGGGTGGCGCTGGATGAAGCCTACCTGCGCGGGGCGCTTGAACGGGCGATCTCACGGCGTGATTGTAGGGCGGGGTCACCGGACCCCGCTTCTGAAATCGCAAAGGCGGGATCGGGCTCCGCATTACAGTTCCGACGCCTCGTCTGGTCCGAGTCCGACGACCTGCCCGGTGTGGTGGTGGACCAGTTCGGCGACACGCTCGTGCTCCAGACGCAAACGCTGGCGATGGAGCAGCGCCTCGAAACACTCCTCGCGCTGCTGGACGCGCTGGTGAAGCCGGCCGAAATCATCCTCCGCAACGACGCGTCGATCCGCCGGCTGGAAGGACTGCCGCTGGAGGTGAAGACCCGCTCCGGCCGGGCGTGGGCGCCGCGCTGGGTGGACATCGACGGGCTGGACTACTGGCTCGACCTGCAGGGTGGACAGAAGACCGGATTTTATCTCGACCAGCGTCCGCAGCACGCCGCGGTGGCGAAATACGCCGCGGGCCGCCGGGTGCTGGATGCGTTCTGCAACCAGGGGTCGTTCGCGCTGCATTGCGCCCGGGCCGGTGCCGCCGCGGTGCGCGGCCTCGACAGCGCCGCCGAGGCCGTCGAACAGGCCCGCCGCAACGCGGAGCGCAACCACCTGCACGCCGAGTTTCTGGCGGCGAACGTGTTCGATTACTTCACCGAGCAACGCGACGAAACCTGGGATCTCGTCATTCTCGATCCGCCGCCGTTCGCCAAGTCGAAAGGGGCGCTGGCCGGCGCCATGCGCGGCTACAAGGAGATCAACCTGCGGGCCCTGCAGCGGCTTACGCCCGGGGGCGTGCTCGCCACCTACAGTTGTTCGCACCATGTGCAGGATGTCGATTTCCGGGCCATGCTGGCCGAGGCCGCGACCGATGCGAAGCGCCGGGTGCACATCCTTGAATTCTGCCACCAGCCGCCGGATCACCCCGTGCTCGTCACCATGCCGGAGAGCGAATACCTGCGCGGCCTGATCCTGCGCGTAGAGTGAGCGCTCCCGGCCCCCAAGGTAGGGCGGCTTATCCTTAAGCCGCCGGGTTTTTCTCACGCCAGCGTCACGCGATGCCGGCCCGGCGCCTCGATGCCGAGGGTGAGCTGCAGCGTGCCGTCGGGCAGCCACGCCGCGATCTTCTCCGGCCACTCGACGGCGAGGCAGTAGGGGGAGGTCAGGAAGTCGTCCAGCATCAGCTCGGAAACCTGGTGCGCGTTGTCCAGCCGGTAGGCATCGAGGTGCACCAGCGTGCGCCCGCCGGGGGCGCCGTGGTAAAGATGCAGAATGTTGAAAGTCGGGCTGGTGACGGCGCCCGGGATGCCGAAGCCGTGGGCGAGCCCCTGCACGAACGTCGTCTTGCCCACGCCGAGGTCGCCGTGCAGTGCGAGCGTCGCATCGGGCGGCAGCGCGGCGGCGAGGCGCGCCCCGAGCTGCCGGGTCTCGTCGGCCGAGGCGGTGACCACGCCGGCGCGCAGTTCAGCGAAGATGCTCATAGCCGTGAAAGGCCTCGAGACGCAGGGAGTCCGAAGGGACTTTCCCGGCAGGGACGAACCGGCCGAGGCAGGTGAGCCGGAGGCGCGGGAACGCCCGCCGCCAGGCGCGCTCCAGGGCGGCCCGGTCGGCGCGGGCGGCGACGGCGAAGAGGAGCTCGTAGTCCTCGCCGTCGCTCAGCGCATGGTGCAGCGGCGGTCGGCCGGTGCGGCGGGCCCGCCGGCGCGCGTCGGGGCTGATGGGAACGGCGGCGCCGGTGAGCGCCGGCACGGCGCCCGGCGGCGTGAGGGCATGCAGGTCCTTGGCCAGGCCGTCGCTGACGTCCATCATCGCCCGCACTTCACGGCGGCGTGCCAGCCAGGAGCCCTCGGCCAGTCGCGGTGTGAACCGCCAGTGGCGTCCGAGCAGGCTGCCGCCGAGCGTGCCGGTGACATAAATCCAGTCGCCGCGGTGTGCGCCGGTCCGCGGCACGACCCGCGGGCCGGCCGCTTCGCCGAAAAGCGTGAGAAACGCGCCGAGGGAGCCGTCGGCCTGCGCCACGTCGCCGCCGACGACGGCCACGCCGAAGCGCCGCGCCGCCGCGGCCAGCCCGCGATAAAACTGCTCGAGCCAACGGGTGCGGACGCGCGGATCGAGCGCCAGGGCGATGACCGCGGCGGTCGGCCGGGCGCCCATGGCGGCGAGGTCGCTGAGGTTGCGCTTGAGCAGCTTTTCCCCCACCGCGCGCGGCGGCACCGTGTCGTCGAAATGCCGCCCGTAGATCACCGGGTCGGTCGTGACCAGCTGCCGGCGCGGAGAGGGCGGCAGCACGGCGCAATCGTCGCCGATGCCGAACGGCGGGGGCGGGCAGACATCACCCAGCCAGCGGCGGATGGCTTCGATCAGCCGCGTCTCGCCGAGGGCGGCGACCGAGTCGGAAGTGCGCTTTGTGAATGGTTTCACCGATCAGGAGCGAAGAGGATGTGGGGGCAGTCTTTGTCACAGAGGACACGGAGGCGGCATCGAGTCCACAGAGAAACCCTCTGTGCGCTCGGTCCGGAGCTCTGTGATCTCTGTGAAAAAGAACCAATCTCTATCCGGGTCGGGCAGCATCACGCCAAATCGTTCGTTTTTTTGGTTCATAGCCAAGGGATGTTCGAAAGTCAGCTGCCGATGCCGCTGAGGACCAGCAGCAGCGTATTCAGGTTGAAAAGCGCGTGGGCCAGCATCGGCACGGCGATGCGGCCGGTGCGCTCATACGCCATGGCGAAAATGACGCCGAGGACGCACAGGGGCAAAAAGCTGACCCAGTTGGCATGGAGCA
>Ga0265297_10011350_pt1 | contig 10920 bp, 15 predicted proteins | sample Munlanlwell13791_FD_192502 | JGI IMG/M metagenome (GOLD analysis project Ga0265297, IMG submission 192502) | Leachate microbial communities from a municipal landfill in Southern Ontario, Canada - Leachate well 137-91 | ecosystem: Engineered > Solid waste > Landfill > Unclassified | place...
GAGCTGCCGCTTGCGCCATGCGAGCATCAGGATCTCGATGAGGGTCATGATGCGACCCTGGCTCTTGCGCATGTTTTCGCCCACGATCCGATCGAAGATCGTGACCGCGTTCGCGACGACAACGCGCGCGTCGGTTCCCTGCACCTCAAGAGGCCACGTCCCGCTCTTGAGCACCCGGAACGTGCTGGACGCCCACATGATGTTGCCCTCGTCGATGCTCTGTGTGGCGGCGGCCTGGATCGTCACCCGGCCCGACACGGGACCGCCGGTCGGGTCAGCGAGTGTGATCGCGCCCCCGCCGTTGCCCGCCAGCGCTCCCGTCGCGAGCAGCGTTGCCCACGCCGCCGTGCTGTAGAGCGAGACCGTGGCGTTGCCGGCCGGGATCGTGATCGTGAAGTAGGCCTTCGAGGTCCCGATCAGCGTGAGGTTGGAGAGTTGCACCGCGCCGGGGCCGCTCATGCGGGCGGCTACGTTGGAGGTCTCGTAGCGGCGCGGGATGCCGAGCGCGTACTCGGCCTCGGTGGGGGCGCGGCTCGCCATGTCCTTCACGCCGTCGAGCATGATCGTGTACGTGCTGCCCGATTTGGTGATCGTCGTGAGCGGCAGCCGGGGAAGCGAGATGGTGATGGGGTCCACGGATCAGCCCTCCCCGGTTCCCGTGGGCTTCAGCTCCGCTGGTGCGACCGCAGCGAGGACAACCCTTTCCTCTTCTGTGCGCCACGCCTCGCGCGCCACCGCGCCTCCGGTCCAGATCGCGATGGCGTCGCGCCGATCGTCGGACGGGCGTTTCTCGCCGGACAGATAGTCCAGCATGGTCACGTGGCTGATGCCAATCGCACGAGCGGCAGCGGTCGGCGTGTAACCGTTGTCGGTGATGAACGCCTGAAGCAGGCGCATGCCTTCGGTCTCTACGAGGGTTCCCATGAAGCGTTACCGTAGCCACGGCGACACAGACGGTCAAGAAGAAAACGTAGCCACAGCAACGTTTCTTGTCAGTAGCCTGGGCTACATGGGTTCAACATCATCTCCGAGAGAGGTTGCCACCTATGTCCAGCGATGGACTGAGGAGCAGCTGCAGAGGAACGACAACAACATCGCGGAACTCGCCCGCAGAGTGGGCGTCTCCAGGGCGACCATCTACGCATGGAAGAAGCTGGACAAGGGGATCGGCCCAAAGAACGAGCAGGCGTTCGCCGATCGCCTGTTCGGCGGCAGCGTCGATGCTCTGCGCAAGGCAGCCCGCGGAGAAAGCCCCGGCGACGTGATCGCCGCAACGCAGCCAGAAAACACCGAGCTTGCGAAGGCTGTCGAGTTTTCGCGCGGTATACTTCCAGACGCATGCTTGTCCGACTACGTCAAGACAGCCGCAAAACAGGATCCGGATGCACAGTGGACCAGGGAGGAGTATTTGGAAGACATGAGGCTGTACCACAAGAGAAAGTGGCGCAAGAGGACTGGCCGCCGAGAGCAGACGTTCGATGGGCGGATCCCGGGCGTCTCGTCCTTGAAATCGCCATCGAAGAAATGAAACGTTGCATTCCTGTCCTGCTTGTGCTTGCCGCCTGCTCCTCGAGCCAGGGAGCGGACTCGGCCATCTCTCTCGACGCCGCCACAGAGTCGCCCCAGGACGCGTCGACCGAACAGGGGTATCCGGACGTCCAGCCCGACACGTTCGAGGCGGGGGACAGCCAGCCGGACACGGCAGTGGACACCCCAGGCGACACGCAGGCCGAGCCCCAGCCGGAACCGTCGCCAGAGGCGGGTCCAGACGCTTTCGACACCAGCGACACCGGCCCGGACATCGAACCGGACTCGGCGCAGCCCGAACCCGTCGTCGAGCCCACGCCCGAGCCTCTTCCCGAAGCGGGGCCTGAACCAGAGCCCGAACCGCAGCCAGAGGCTGGCCCCGACGCCTTCGATGCGACGCCCGATGTCGTCGAGGCCGAGGCCGGGCCCGCCCCATGCCCGGACGGCGCGAACATGCGCCGCCTACCTGCGGGCTTCTGCATCGATCGAACCGAAGTCACGCGCAGCGCGTATGCCTCGTGGCTGCAGGCGAGCCCACCCACCGCCGGCCAGGCGCCGGGGTGCACGTGGAACAACACCTTCGTCCCCTACGACGTTCCGTGGCCTCCGGGCGGCTCCGACACCTATCCGATCGCCGGTGTGGACTGGTGCGACGCGCGGGCGTTCTGCGTCGCGCATGGCAAGCGCCTGTGCGGGAAGATCGGAGGCGGGTCGGTCCCGTGGGCAGGGAACGCCTACAAGGCGCTCGACGTGTGCGAGTGGTACTCGGCCTGCAGTTCGGGCGGCCCGTACCCGTACACCTACGGGGCGCCATACAACGGCAGCGCGTGCAACACGTGGGACTTCGGCGCCGCCCACAACACGACCCCGGTGGGGAGCCTCGGCTCCTGCCAGTCGCCCGGCCCAGCGTACAGCGGCGTCTACGATCTGACCGGCAACGTGGGCGAGTGGGAAGACTCCTGCGACGCCGCGACCGGAATGCTGGACTACTGCAGCTTGCGCGGAGGCGACACCGTGTCGGACGCGACGATGAGCTCGTGCGACTTTCGCCTGACGACGCGACGGCGGTTCGAGTCGTCCTACTACATCGGCTTTCGCTGCTGCGCGGATTGAGGGAGGGAACGATGCGAGGGTGGTTCTTGTTCTTGGCGTTGCTGTTGGGTTCCTGCTGCAAGCTCCCGGCGCAACCGGGATCGTCGATCACGATGGGCGACTACTCGGAGCTGCGCAACGGGATGAGCTACCACCAGGCGTGCGGAAAGCTCCACGGGTCCGGCGTCGAGATGAGCAGCAGCAAGATCGGCCCCTATGAGACGACGATGTACAAGTGGTCGTGCTCCCCGGGCGTGTGCTCGATCACGGCGACGTTCCAGAACGACAAGCTCACGGGCAAGTCGCAGTTCGGATTGAAGTGATGGCAGAGGTCGAGAGCGTCACTCACTTCGCGCTCGGCATTCACTGCACGGCGTGCGAGTGGTCGATGCCGCTGGATGAGTTGCGAGCGAAGGGCGGCAAGATCACCCGCAACCTGAAAGAGGTCGGCACGACGCACATGGTGATCGAGACGCCCGAGCCGGCGTGCCCACGCTGCGGTGGCCGCGTGTTCCGGCTGCGGTTCGCGATCTAGGCCACGATCAGCGCGACTCGTCGCGGCGCGTCCGTGATCCACACAACCCGCGCTGGCACACTGTGGGGAATGCGAGAGGGACGCATCTTGGCGGGCCACGGGTACGGCTCACCACGGGTCCGCACGCCGGTCGGGCCGATCAGCGCCACCGGCACGCCTTCGCATTCGCCGAGTCGCAACAGCAGGAGTCCCTGCATTGTCGCGAAGGCTTCGGCCAGCCTTGGGATTGCGGGTGTCAACCTGTGAGCGACGAGTACCGCAGCCCGGGGCGCAACGATCGCCGCTCCCAGCCCATCGCACGCGGTCTCCTCGTTGCGCGTTGAGATTCCGCGCGACCGGATCCACCAATGCGCCAGTTCGTGGCACGCCACCCACCGCGCGCGGGATGGGGCGATCCCGCGTCGCACGAAGATGCGGGGCCTCCCGTGCACGGTGCACAGTTCGCCCTCTCTGCCGCGAATCATCGGAGCGAAGCCGACCCCAGAACCCAACAGCGCCCGCGCCAAGCGCCCCACGGGCCTGGGCTCATCGGCTGAGAACCCAGCGGCGCCGTAGATCGCCCGGCACTCCCTCTCGATGTCGGCCTGCAGCATGGCTCGAGTGTAACCACCGCAGGCGCGACTTTCATTCCGTGGAAATGCACGGCTGACAGGGAATGTCCTCCGCGGCCTGCTGTCGCACACTGTCGTACAAAAAGTGTAGCCGTGGCAACGATTATCGTTGACGCCACCGTAGCCACGGTTACACTGGCCTCATGCTCAACGCGACGCCCCCAAGCCCCATCCTCACAATCCTGCAGCCCGCGATCGATGCCCTCGACAGCGTCGGGCTCGAGAGCCGCTGCGCGCTCCTGCGCCGGGCCGTGACCCGCCGTGAGGCGTTCGCCGCGCTCGAAGCTGCGAGCGATGCGCTGTTCGACATCTGCGACCTGGACCGGCGCCTGCGCAACAACGGCCGCCCCAACCTCAGCCAGCAGGACTTCGAGAAGCTCGACGCGGCCCACGACGTGGTTCTCACGGCGCTCGGCGCTGCCGCCCACATGCCGGTGGCCGAGGATCTTGTTGCTGCCGGCCGTGCGGAGCAGCCTCCCGCCGGCGCCGAGGATCGCGCCGTGGCTGCAGCCTGCGGAGGCGCGCGATGAGGCAGTCCACCGCCACGCAGCAGTACCGCAACCGCCACCTGGAGCAGATGCTGCTCAGCCAGCTCCGCTCCGAACTCGCGCAGCGGTTCCCCGGCGCCGAGTCCTCGGAGGAAGCGCGCCGCTGGGAGTCGAAGCGGTGGGCGGAGATCAGGAAGGAGCACGGGCTGTGACCCCCCTCGCCATCTGCTGCTCGCTCGGCCCCCTGCTGGCGCAGCGCGACTCGGCGGGCCTGAGCCTGTCACGGCGCGGCGGCACTGGCCCGTGGCTGGCCATGTGGGCCGTCAACCTGCGCGGAGACCCGCTGTGCTGGGCGAGCGCCACGAGCCCCGAGGCTGCGATCGAGGGGCTGGCCGATGCGCTCGTGAGGCGTGGCAAGTTGCGGGCGATCGAGATGGTGGCGGGCGACGAAGATGACCGGGACCTCGGCCGGGAGATCCTCGCGGCCCTGAGTGAGGCCACGCAAGAGAGGGCGGCGTGATGGCGGCCGATTGTCTCGAAGCCTTGCGCGCGTTCTCGGCTCGGTTCGACCGCCCCGCCGGGCGCGCGATCTACCTCGACGCGCTCGTGAGCCTGTTCGACTGGGGCGAACAGCCGTCGATGCGTGCCCGCCCCTGCACGATCTGCCACGGACGCGGGATCAACAAGACGGGTCGGCTGTGTCCTGGGTGTGCGTCGCTCGGGTACGTGCCGATTCGCAGAATCAAGAGGGATTGGTGATGGACAAGCTCGTATTCGCAACGATGCAGGACCCGCGCGAGTTCTTCGCCCGCGTGGACGACGACATGACGCTGCAGGAGGCGGCGGAGCTGCACGACCTGGCCGGCGCGTTGGGGATCGAGCCGGATGAGGACGAACACGTGTTCGAACTCGATCTGGCGGGTGTGCTGTGAAGCGCCCCGATCCTGCGTGCAAGCGCTGCGGTGGGACCGGCCGCGCTACCACCTTCCACCAGGAAGCGGGGGCCCCGTGCTCCTGCCTGCATGAGGGCTTGACCGATGTCGAGTTGGTCGCGCTCGCGGCTCTGGTGCAGGTCCACGCATTGGAGAACAAGACGATGGAGGACTATATGCGCGCGGTTGGCTGCAACGACGCGGGCATTGTGAACAGCTACGTGCACGGGGCGCAGGAGCTGCAAGCGGAGCTGGAGAGGCGGGGCGTGCTGTGAGCCCGGGCGACCGGGTGTTCAAACTGGAACTGGGATTGAGCTGAGGAGGATGACGATGACACAGACACTTGCGCGTAGGGAAAACACGACGCCGACAACGTTCAGCGGCACGAGCCGCAACGCGGAGGCGATCACCAACCTGCTCCAGGAGGCTTCCGAGAAGTACCACCTGGTCAGCCCCGCCACGGCTTGCGGGCGATTGCCGGAAGGCACGGGCGTCGCCCTGTCCACCGTGATGGTGGACGCGAACATCGAGAACGGCGAGGTCTATCCCGTCGGTGGCGGCAAGCTCGGCCTGGGAAAGGTCTCGCTCGACCGGATCGCAGCGGCGGCGGGTATCTCCTGGGACGCCACGCAGAGCCGCCGCATGGATGACGGCCGCGACCCGTACTACTGCCACTACAAGGCAGTCGGGGCGTATCGCTCGTTCGACGGGACCGAGGTCCAGATCCAGGGCGAGAAGGAAATGGACATGCGCGACGGCAGCCCGCAGATCGAGGCGCTGCAGGCGCGGATCAGGGACAAGAGCAAGAACGCCGACGCGCAGATCCGAGAGATGCGCCTGCACATCCTCGCGCACGCCGAGAGCAAAGCCCGGCTGCGCGCGATCCGTTCGATGGGGATTCGCTCGAGCTACCTGCCCAAGGAACTGGAGAAGCCGTTCGTGGTGGCGCGGATCATGTGGACCGGCGAGACGAACGACCCGGAACTCCGCCGCGAGTTCGCGCGCATGCAGGCGATGGCGTTCATGGGCGGGACCAGGGCGCTTTACGGAGTACCGCTCAGTGCCCCCGGTCTCCCGCCCGCGTCTGTCGCGCACTGCGCCCCGCCCGTTGGGTCCGTGCCCATCGAGGATGACGATCAGCCATTGGCCTTGCCCCCCAGGCGCGCGGATCCTACCCCGGAGCGCAAGTCGGAACCGAGGCAGACGCCGCCGCAATCGGGCGGGTCGGACGATGCGGGACCGTGCGTCGAGTTCGGACGCAAGCAGGGTACGCCCCTGCGCGAGCTCTCCGACGACGATCTGAACTGGTACATCGACGCGGCGCACACGAGCCTCGACGATCCGAAGAAGGCGAAGTGGCGCCCCACCGAGGAGAAGCGGCTCGCGCAGTACGAGGCCGAGATGGACCGGCGCTACCCGAACGAGGGAGCGACCGCGGGTGACGATCTGCCGACGTGAGGACGACCATGCGAATCCTTGCCAGCGGAGACCACCATTTCGACGAGCACTCCCGGTTCGAGGAGTGCATCAACATCCACGCCTGGATGGTGGGGCAGGCCCACGAACTGCAGGTCGATCTGTTCCTCTCGGGCGGCGACATCTTCGAGCGTGGCAGTTCGCCGGTGGAGCGGGCCGCCGTAGCCGATTGGCTCGCAGACATGGCCGCGATCTGCCCAGTCATCATCGCGAAGGGCAATCACGAAAAGCCGCTCGACGCGGCATTCATGGAGCGCATCCGGGCCCGCCATCCGATCTGCGTGCACGAGTCTGTGGGCGTGAACGTGATCGGGGACGTGGCGATCGGCTCGGTCGCATGGCCCAACCGGGGCGCCCTGGCCGCTGCAGTCGAGAAGCCCATGGCCGGCGAGGCGCTCGATCAGGTTGCGAGGCATGCCTACCGGGCGATCTTCGCTGGTCTGGGTGAGACGCTCGCCCAGCACGCCGGCCCCAAGATCCTGCTCACGCACTGCATGGCAGACGGAGCCGTGACCAGCACGGGCCAGCCTCTGATCGGAGCGGAACTCAACATCGGGCTCGATGACTTGGCCCTGGCGCGCGCTGACCTCGTGATCTGTGGGCACATTCACAAGCCGCAAGAGTGGAGCCACGCCGGGGTGGACATCCTCTACACCGGCTCGCCGCGGCGCACCGCGTTCGGAGAGGTCGAGGACAAGAGCATTGTCCTGGTGTCCTCGGAAGGCGGGCGCCTCACATGGGAGCGAATCAAGACGCCCTGTGCCCCGATGCTCTTGTTCGATGCTGAATGGAACGGCACTGCGCTGGTGGGTCCACACCGCTTGGCCGACGTGACCGGCGCGGAATGCCGACTACGCTACAGCGTCCCGGCCGATCAGAGAGAAGCCGCAGCCGCGCGCGCGAAGGAAGATCGCGACTGCATGGTTGCCAACGGGGCAATCGTGGTCAAATTGGACGAAGTCGTTGAGGCGGCCGTGCGCGCCCGTGTGCCCGAAGTAGCCGCGGCCGAGACCCTCCCCGACAAGTTGCGCGCGCTCTGGAAGGCCAAGGGGATTGAGCTCGGAGACAGGGAGCCGCGCGTTCTGGGTCGTCTTGCTGAACTGGAGGTGTGACGTGCGCTTCGAGAAGATCCACATCCACGGACTCGGGCCCTTCGCCGACGCAGAGCTCGACCTGACCCAGATCCCCGCCGGCGTGATCGCGGTGACGGGTGCGAACGGCGCAGGCAAGAGCACACTGTGCGAGCTGTTCAGCGCCGCAGGCTATCGCACGACCAGAACCCACGGGGACCTGGTGGGCATCGCCCAAGGCCGCGACTCTTACGTCGAGGCCGTGGTGGCGAACGGCCAGCGATGGCGAATCCGCCACAGTGTGGACTGCGTGAGCAAGAAGGGCGAGAGCGTCGCCTTCGACGAGGCGGGCCATCCTGCGCCCGAGACCAAGAGCGCGAAGGTCACGGCATTCGACGCCTGGGCAGGCAAGAAGTTCTCCGACCCGTCCGTCTACTACACCGGCCCATTCGCCGCCCAGCTCGAAACGGGCATCATCGGCATGACACCGGCGCAACGCATGGACGTCATCCTGCGGGCCGGCGGCATCAGCCGCTACGAGACAATGGCGAAGCAGTGCCGCGAGCGCGCCTCGAAGTCCTCCGCCTCGCTGGAAACCATCGTCGCCCGGATCGTAGACGAGAAGGCCCGGGGCTTGGACGTCGAGGCGGCCCAGGCAGAGCTGGACGCCGCCAGGTGCGCCGAGGGCAGTGCCGACGCCGCGCTTGCGATGGCGAAGGCCTATCTTGCTCGCATCATCCGGGAGCAGGAGCGGCTCGTGCGCCTGCAACAGGACGCCGAGGAGACCCGCGCGCGCCGGACCGCGATCCAGCAGAGACTGGAGGTCGCCCGGGCGAAGGTGGCGGAGCTGCAGCGTAGGGCAGGCGAATGCGCCGACACTCTCATGCAGGCCCAGGCGATCCGGGACGCGGTCGCCCGGCTCGCCACGATCGCCCTGCAGGTCTCCGACGCCCAGGCAACGCAGGCCCGGGTGCAGGCCGAGGCAGACGCCGCCGGCAGGGAGAAGACCTCGCACGAGCAGACGGCCAAGGACGCGGGCGCGCGGTCCTCTGCTGCAGCGAAGCGGGCCAAGGACCGCCGAGACGAACTTGACGCAGCCCTGATGGCAGCGCGCAAGGATGCCTCCGAGACCCAGGAGAAGCTCGCGAACAATCGCATGCTGCTCGGGCAGGCCGACGAGATCCGAGCGGCCGTTACCCGGAACCAGGAACTGGTCGAGGAAGCAGCGCGCATCGGCCTGGGGCTTGCGCAGTCTCGCCGGGATCTGGCCGAAGCCACCAAGGACGTTGCCACCCATGAGCGGCGCAAGGCGGACGCGTTCGAGCGCGAGACCAAAGCCCGCCAGCGGATCGCTGCCGCCGAGTCACGCTTGGTAGACAAGATCGCCGTCGAGAAGGCCGTCGCGTCGTTGGAAAGTCTGCGCGAGACGCTGGAGCGGGCGAAGTGCAACACAACGGGAGCCTCCGACCGTTTGGAAGACATGCGCTCGAAGCGCGTGTCTGGTGCGGAGGAACGCATCGGCGCCCTGCGCGGGGCGCTGGAGCAGATTCGCGACCTTCGAAGCGGATTCGAGGACGCTCCCCGGATCGCAAGCGCGGAGATCACGGTTGACAACTACGTGGTGCAGTTGGCCGTGAAACTCCCCGGGCAGATTCGCACGGCCACGGAAGCTGTGTTGTCCGCCATGGCAGCGGAGCGCGCGGCGGCCGACCGACTCGCAGAAGCCGAGCACATGGCCGCACGTGTGGGTGAGATGCAGCAGGCCGAGGCTGAGCTCCAGGCCGCCAACGCGGACGCGGCTGCGGCCGAGCACGACGGCAAGACCGAGCAGCTTGCGATCGAGCAGTCCAAGGCGTGTGCCGAGCAGGCCAAGCCCGCGATCGTCGCTGGCGAGAAGCGCCTGGGCGAGATCGCAAAGGAGCGCGAGCCGCTGGCCCTGCTGGTCAAGCTCGCCGACAAGCTCGCAATCGCCGAGGAGCGGATCCGGGACCTCACCCCGCTGCTGGAAACCCAACGCGCGAAGGTTGTCCAGACCGAGGCGTCGATCGCCGCCATGCCCGATGTCGACCCCGAAGTCCAGGCCGCCGACCTGCAGGCCTCCGAGGAAGCCGCCAAGGCCACCGCAGCTTCCGAACGCGTCGCCCTTGCTCGCACGGAACTCGACCGGCTTGCTGGGGCGCTCTGGGACCTGTCCGTCGAACGCGACAAGCTGCAGCCCCTGACCGACCAACTCCCCGCCCTGACCAAGGCCGAAGCACTGGCCAGCGACCTGGACAGTCAGGCGACCGCCGCCGAAGCCGAGAAGGCAGCGATCGAAGCGGAGTTTGCCACGGTCCCCGACCCGGGCGCCGTCGAACTTCCCGCCACCGATGCGGCCGAAGCGGCAGTGCGCCAAGCCGAGGCAGACGCGCGCGCGACGAGCGCCACGGTCGCCGTTGCCCATGCCACCCACGTCGCCGCCCTCGAGCGTCAGGACAAGCTGCAGGCTCTGGAGACCGAGCGCACCGGCATCGAGGCCGCCCTTGCCGACTGGACCCTTCTGGCCGAGTCGCTTGGGCGCACGGGGCTGCAGGCCGCCGAGGTCGACGCCGCCGGCCCCGAGCTCACGGCGCTGACCAACGACCTGCTGCACCGCTGTGTCGGAACACGCTGGACGGTCCGCTGGGAAACGAAGCGCCTGGACGCCGACGGCAAGCGCGAGCTGGAGGACTGCGACCTGAAGGTTCTCGACACCGTCGAGGGCCGCGACGCCAGCGGCAAGGCCTACTCGCCCGGGCAGCGGGCCCTGATCGAGCTGGCCGCAAGTCTGGCCCTCACGCAGTATTCGTGTCGCAAGCTCGGAGTCGACGCGCCGACGATCGTGCGCGACGAGAGTTCCTCCGGGCTCTCACCCGATGCCAGCCGCGCCTACGTCGAGATGCTCAAGAAGGCGTCGAAGTACATCGGCGCCACCCACGTTCTGTTCATCACCCACAACCCGGAGATGTGGGACCTGGCCGACTCCCGCATCGTGATCGAGAACGGCTCGATCAGGACGGCGGCATGATTCTCACCCAGCGCGCCTACGCAGCCAACCGCACCCCCTCCGGAGTGGCACGTAGCGCGCTGTTCTCTACCCCATACATGAATCGCTGGAATCGGCCGGTGTGGTGTCGCGTGACTGCAGGGAAGCGACCTCGAATGCGACCG
>Ga0265297_10011351_pt1 | contig 10920 bp, 19 predicted proteins | sample Munlanlwell13791_FD_192502 | JGI IMG/M metagenome (GOLD analysis project Ga0265297, IMG submission 192502) | Leachate microbial communities from a municipal landfill in Southern Ontario, Canada - Leachate well 137-91 | ecosystem: Engineered > Solid waste > Landfill > Unclassified | place...
AGCTCGGCGTCGAACTTCACCGCCGGGGCCTTGGCCTCATCGAACCTCGCCTTGGCGTTCTTGTAGGCGGCCCACATGGGCTTGACGACTGAATCAGCGAATGAGTCGAACCGCCCCAGCCAGTCCTTGATTGACAGTCGGGCGGCATTGCACCGCTCCCTGTCCTCTTGTGTCTCGATGGCCTTGATGGGGCCGATGATGGTGTCCCGCGCTACGACGAGCGCGTTGTACTGTTCGTCAGGCATTGTTGCCTCCCGTGAGACGACTCACTGCCTCGTGGTCTCCCCACAGGACGGCAGCCTTGATTGCCGCCCACTTCTCGTGTGCCACCTTGACGGCCCTCTCCTCCTCCTCGGTCTGTACCTGCACGCACAAGAGCGTCGGTTCAGCCGCACGAAAGGGCCACGTGAAGTACGGCGCGGCGGGGGCGCCGGCCGTTGAAATGCGCCAGCGAATCTCGGTAACGTTGCCGCCCTCGTCCAAGAAGACGTCGGCGTACTTCCATTCCGGCGGCGGCGAGTCGAGTGTGTATTCCTCGGCCTCGGCCTTCTCGCCGTAGTACGAGCCGTGTTGGCCGTTGTACTCGGCCACGAACCGCTCGGCCATCTCTGGCGTCGAGAATGCCGTGATGATGTGGTAATCCGAGTAGCTGCCTGCTGTTACGATGTAGACACTCGCCACTAGACCTCCCTCAGTTCCTTGAAGAATGCGATGATTACGATGGCCCCCGCATATGCGAGTGCCATCTTCCCTTCCAGGCTGATGTTCTCGTGCTCGACCGCCCAGGCGTTGAATTGCCGCTTTGCCTCTTGTGGGTTCCCCTCGAATACCTCGCACTGGACGATGCCGGTGAGGTCGGGCTTGGGGCACGGTTCGCAGTGAGCGCCGAGGGTGCCCCTGTAGTGATTGCACCCCTCGTCGCACTCCGGAATGTGGCCGTGCGGCTCCGCGTGGTCGCACACGTATCCCGCCCGGCAGGTTGCTGCGTGCTGGCAGATGTACTCAGCCATTTCCCCCTCCGTATGCGGCACGGGCAGCGTCAACCGCTCCCTTGCCGTATGCCTCGTTGAATCCCCGGTTGTAGCCCTGGTGGTCGCCCGCCCTGAAGCCCAACTCGTACGCTTCCTCGAACCTGTCCTGCTCGCAATCGGTCAGGATGCGGCCGGTGAAGCGCCACTCGATATGCCCGTCCTTGTAGGTCTCGCGCGTCAGGTGCTCGGACTTCTCGCTCTCAGCCGGGGCTTCCGGTTCCTGCTCGTTGCGATCGCAGACGTCCTGCTCCGAGAGGTTCACTTGACCTCCTTGATGCTGACGTTCCCGTACTGCCGCAGCAGCATGGCGAACAGGGGCTTGATGTCCCGCCCCTCACAGCGTCCCGACCTGACGACTCGTGGTGTGGTAGAATCTCCCATGTTCCCGTTCCTCCTCCGGGGGCCTGTCCTAGCAGGCCCCCACTTCCTTGAGTAGCTTGCGAACCGAAGTAGTCCCTTCCCCCTTTCGTTGTTCAGCCAGCGCCGAAGCGCGTTGCTGTCGTATCTCCCCGAGGTTCCGCTTCGTCCCGTACTCACGCTGCATGTGCTTATTGTCAACGCATCGGTTCCAGAAGTCAATAGGTTTTCGGCCCCTTTGGCAGAAAATCCGCCTGAAATGAAAAGAGGCCGGGGCACCCGAAGGTGCCCCGTTCGTGGCGGCAAACACTGAGGTCCAGTTGCCGCATGGTGCTACCGTCATACGCGACGACGGTTGCCGGTACGAATGAAAAGAGTGGGGGCCGGTGTTACCCGACCCCTAGACTTCCACCTTGACTCTCGGCTTGCCCTGCCCCGAGAGCTTGATGAGCGGTGTTTCAAGGTCCACCGGCGGGAATCCGCCCATCTCTGAGTAGCCGCCCCATTTCAGGAACGCGTTGCTCTTGACGAGTAGCTTCCTGTGCGCCGTGACCCGCGAGACCTCGAAGCCCTGTTTGTCATGGTGACTGCGGTTGTCCGGGATGAGGTAGATGACCGGCGCCGCGTTCGCTACGTGGTCGTGCGACATGCAGTAGTAATCGGCGTGAACGAATGTCGATGTGCGCTCGACCTTGACCTGCTTGGCCGCGTTCGTTCTCGCTCCGCCGTACCCGTGAGTGAAGTATCCCGTATAGACGTACGGCCGCCCCTTCGTCCTGTTGTTGTTGTCGCCGAACACCGTCCTCAGCAATAGCCCCTCGGCCCGGTACGGTACGCCCAGGGCCTTGGCGATGTCGGCACAGATGTCGATGCCCGTCTCGTTGTAGATGCGCCGCTCGTGATTCCCCATCGTGACGGCCAGCACCTTGTCCTTGATGGGCCCCCACTGGTCAATCGTCCAGTCGCGCTGGTCCTGGGGTGTCCCGACCTGCGAGTACACGTCGCCCTTCGATGCCCTCGTGACGCACTCGCACAGGTCACCGTTCAAGACGGTGTACATATTCGGCGTCGTCGCGATGGCCTTGCGGTGTGCGAGGAAGCACTTGAGGGTGAACATCCGGGAACCGTAGTGGACGTCGGATGTTGGCACAACGAGGAGCTGTTGGAAGTCGGGTGACAGGCGCCGCACGTAGCAGGGCAATTCGCCTGCTATGACATCTAACACAGCACCCCCTTATTTCGAGGCTACGGGCACGTTCTCGATTGGACGTGACTGATTGGTCACACCGACACGTCTTGCACGGGTCAGGCTGGCCACCAGGCGGGCTTGTTGGCTTCCCACCACTGGTCAGCGATGATCTCCCGCCGCCACGGGTACTTCTCCGGGTCGTAGCCCTGCATCCTGCAGTCCGGGTACTCGTCCTTGGCGCATTTCCTTCCGCCGAGGCCGTACTTCTGGAAGTGGAAGCCGCCTAGTGGATTGCTCGGGCTCGGCGCGTCCAGCCAGCAGTCGTGATAGATGGCCAGCTTCTTTTCCTTCCGTTCCTTCACGGTCGCATTGGGAAAGAGGCTATCCACCTCGTCCATGCGAGAGCGGAAGTAGCGCCAGTCCGCGATGTCGTCGCGGTTGCGGGCGCTGCGGTACGCCTTCCCCTTGGCCACAAACGGCGAGTCCTCCGGGATTTCCGGATTGCTGATAGGTCCACCCTCTTCGATGTCTTCCGATCCACAACGTCTACAGGTTGCCATCTCTCCTCCTAGCCAACGAATACCTTGATGATTGCGCCGGCCACAAGCCCCAGCGCGGCATACACGACCTTGTTGACCGTCTCCAGGTGGGTCAGCCGGTCGCAGTTCTTACTGACTTTGCCGTTCTGCTCTGACTGGAGCTTCTTCATTGCGGCGATGTCATTGCGCGTTTGCCGCACCTCGGAGGCAAGCAGGATCAACGCCTGCCGCACGGTCTTGGGCTTGAACTCCTGCTCAACCTCGGTCAGTATGTCTTCGCTCATGCGCCACTCCTGCAAGCAGAATGGTCAACTGGATGCTCATGCCGAATGCCAGGTACCACGGCTCGTCAGCGCAGAGCACTGCGGCCTTCTCGGAATGCTTCACGACGAACGGCCACATGAAGAACGGGACGAGCGCGCCAAGCAGAATCGCGTGGTGCTCGTGGTAGTTGAACGAGCCGTCGTCGTCGCGGCAGAATTGACAGAAGGGTTCAGGGAGTCGGAGGGCCATTCTTCCTCTCCGAGCGGACGCTGTTCGCCGTCAGCCCCAGGAAGCCCAGAGCCGCGGTCAGCGCGGACACGAACAGGTCACTGTACGGCCTGCCCGTCACCTCGAAGAAGATGAAGGCGCCGACCATCATCACGGCCACAACGATGCCAGCCCACTTGAATGCGGTCATCTACACCACCCTCTTTGCCAGCAGTTGCCAGTTGGTCCCGTCGTAGATCAGCACGACGTACTCGGTGGAGGTATCAAGCGTGATGTCGGCGTCGCAGAGGATATTGCCGGTGCCCGTCTTGACGACGACAGTCCGGTCCGTGTGGTTCGGGCTGAATATGAGGATGTCGCCGGCAGAGCCGCCGTTGATGGTATCGAGGTCGTCCGTCGCGCCGTCCGCCTCGGTGTCGATGGTGTGATAGCTCTGCGTCTTCGTGACGATGCCGCCGGAGATGGTCAACTCCGATGCGGCCCCCAGGGCGATGTTCGCCTTGAGGAAGTTCAGATTGTCACGGACATGGGTGTTCATGTCCGATGAGGTCAGAGTCGCAGCCGCCCACGTTTTCGGTGTCGTCCAAGAGGCCATTGTCTCCCCCTATCCGAGGTAATCCGTACCATCGAGTGCGCTCGTGTCGATGACGAAGATGCCCCGCTCCTCGGTCGCGTACTTGTCGGTCAACCCCAACGTGCAGACGGGTATCCCGTTCGGCGTGCCCGAAATCGCTATCGAGTCGATATAGAACTCGTCATTGAGGTCAAGGTCCGCACAGACGAGCGCCACGTCGTCCGAGATTTCACAGTCGAAGATGATGGCGCGGATGGTGTCGTCCTTCCCCTTCATCGTCACAATCGCGCGCCCAGCCGGGTCCTTGTGCTTGTCCAGATAGCGGTCGACGACGGATTGCATCTGCCCCTCGGTTGCCCCGGTCGGCCAGATGAGGTTCATCGTCCGGCGGCCGTAGAGCAGAATCGAATCCTCGTCATAGGCCCTGACAGTCAGGGTCGAATATGCCGTCTCGTCATGCGTGACAGCGGCCGTTGCGAGAGCTTTGTACTCGACGGTGTAGCGGATATTGCCGCCCTTCAAGCCCGTGTTCGTGAGCTGGACAGCCTTCGTGTCGTCGTCGTTCGTGTCGACAAGCTCTATCTGGAAGCCGGAATACGGCACGTTGTCGTAGTCGTAGCAGGTGACATCGCGTATCCTCCACGCCGTCGGGTCGGCGACTGTAGCCGTGAAGTAGCGGAACGTCGTCGCGCCCGGAGTTGGCAGGCCGTGGTACTCCTGCCAGCGGAGCCACTGGTACGTCGGGTCGGCATCGAGCACGGTTTCCGTCGTCGTGGTGCCAATGGACGACCGGATGTCGTTGTAGATGTAGCGATCGTCGTACTCGAGGCGAATGTCCGCCATCGTATCGTTGATGGTGAAATCAGCCATGACGAGCAAACCTCGATTCGTAGGTGGCCTTGCCATCCTTGGCGATGTAGAAGAGGCCGTCGCACTGCATCTCAAGGTTCCTGATAAGCTCGAGGCTCGGCTTCGTCCGGGCTATCGTCACGTCTGCGGGCACGCCCCGGATTGAACAGCAGGGATTGACGCCGATGAGGCAGGGGTATCCTGCATTGCAGGCGCCGATGACATTCCAGTCTCTGCCGAGCAGGTAGCCCTTTGCCTGCACGACGGACGCGCTCTGCATCTCTGTGGTCGTGTAGCCGGTGAGGCCGGATGGCGAACCGCCCGCGCCGAACGAGTTGGCTTCACCAGTCGTTTCCGTGTCCCACAGACACCCCTCGAAGGTCGATGCGTCCGCTGCCTTGTAGCCGCCGAAGCCTCCAGTTGATGCGCCACTGACGGCCCCCGTGGCATAGCAGCGCGTGAAGATAGCGTCGTAGACGTCACCGACCACGCCGCCCGCAGACGCCCCCACGCCAGCCGCTGTCACGCTGCCGCGTGCATAGCAGTCCGTTAGCGCACTCTCGCCCGCATAGCCGAACAGCCCACCGGCGTAGTCGTCCGTCACGTCGATGTCGCCAGTGGCGAAGCATCGCGTGGCGCTGCCCGATACATAGATGCTGCCAAGGCCCCCGGCGTACTGGTAGCCGTGCACGGCTCCCGTCGCGTAGCTGTCCGTGAGCGAACCTTCGCAACCGCCGAACAGCCCGCCCGCGTCCAGGCCCGAGGCGGTCACTTCGCACGAACTCGAACAACCTGACTCTATCCGGGATGAAGAGGAGCCAAGGTCGCCTATCAAGCCTCCAACACTGTTCCGTCCCGACACGGTCCCGGAGGAGCTGCAGCCTTGGATGTAGACATAGTCGCGCGCCTCGCCCACCAAGGCCCCCGTCTCGTCTTGGCCGACAATGCTCACGCTTGCCAGCACGACGTTCTTGATGTAGACGATGGTCGGCCCGCCGCCCGGTGAACCGGCGTAGCCGAACAGCCCGATGTCCTCTGTCGCGGGACGATTGATGGTCAGCCCCGTAATCGTGTAGCCCTTGCCGTCGAAATTGCCGGTGAAGGGCGTCACGCTGTCACCGATGGGCGCGAACCCGGCCCCGGCGTTCCATGCGGCCGTCTCCGACGCATCGACGTTGCCACCGAGTTCGTAATCGGCAGACAGGTCGGCGCTCATGTTCTGCAGTTCGGTCGCCGTCCTGATTACGGTCGCCATCTAGTATTCCACCGTCAGCGGGTACTTCGTGATGTTGCCGCCAGAGACATCGATAGACCGCTTCGCAGCGGGCCAGCCCGCCGCGTCCAGGACGTACCCCACGGCATCCCCGTCGGATGTCTCGGAGCGCGTCGAATCGTCCTGTGTGACCATGTTCCGAGCCAAGAGGTCCATGCCGTCGGTGCAGTAGAGAGTCGCCGCCTGCCTGCTCGGATGCGGGTCACAGGAGATCCGAGAGATGAAGCCGGTATAGACCGTGTAGGTGGTGACGCCGACCGTCGCACGGAAGCGCACGGGGAGCCAGGGGCGGATAAGCCCCGTGATGTCACTTGCACCGTTGGTTGGCGAGAACATGCCGGAGGCGTTGTTGAGGACGATATTGAGCGTCCCGGCCGGAGCGTTGCCCTGTTCCGTCTTGATGCCGCGGGAGAGCTGGTAGGACTTGACGTAGGCGCTGATGTCGTCATAGGTGCCGGTGAAGTCCGGCGTGTCCAGCCAGTTCTCGGCATCCCAATCGACGCAGAACTCGAGGGTCGTGCTCACTTCGACGAACTCCCGGCGTAGTAGCCTGACGTGTTGACAGGGGCGAAGGACGACCGGCGCGTACTCTCAGCAAGGTAGGGTTCAAGCTCTGCCACGAGTTGACGTATCGCCGCCTCGTCGCCCATGATGTTGCCGTTGACAGTGACATTGACCGAGCTGTTGACTGTGGCGCCCAACATGGAACCCGCCTGTGCGCCGAACGCCTCTTCGATGCCCGGTAGAAGGCCGGGAAGCTCGGTGCCCGTCATTCCCCGGTACTCCTCGCCAGCGCGCTTGCCCACCTCACCCGTCAGAACATTGAGCGGGTTGAACTTGGAGAGCCAGTCGGGGACCGCCGCGTCAACCTTCGACAACCATTCGACGAGCTGCCGCAACTGGTCGATAACCCAAGCGATGCCCGTCGCGAAATCAATCGCCTTCTCCAGCAGCACCTCGTTGTCCTTGGCGAACTGCCGGAAGTAGACGATGGCCGGGACGATATGGTCGTTGACCAGGCTCGTGATGACAGGGCCGAGTTGCTCGACAATGGCGTACTTCACGCCATCGACGGCCGTTTGCAGGTCGGTCATGGCGTCCTGGAACTGCTCGGCTGCCTTTGCGGAATCCTCGTTGAAGGTGACGCCGAGGTCGTGCGCATTCTGCCGCAGGCGCGCGATGCCATCTGCACCTTCCTCCAACAGTGGGAACAGGTTGGTGCCGGTGCGCCCAAACAGATTGAGTGCGATAGCAGCCTGTTCGGTCGGGTCCTCGAGGCTGGCGATCGCCGTGGCGACGGTCCAGAATTGGTCTTCAATCCCCTGCCTGCGGAGGTCCTCGAGGTCCAGCCCCAGCTTCTCAAAGTCGCGCTGGTAGGTCACGAGCCCATCGGAGGCGTCGACGATGGCCTTCGACAGCTTCCGTGTCCCAAGCTCGAATTGCGACAGGTCGGTCCCGGCTATCTTGGCCGCATACGCCAGTTCGGAGAGCGACTCGACATTCCACTGGGTCCGAGCCGCCATCTTCGCCACTTCGTCCCCGGCGGTCGCCCAGTCATTGAGCATCTTGCCGAGGCTTGCGGCAACAGCAGTCGCCATCGCCGCGGCTGCAGTGGCGACCGCATAGAGCGACTTCTTGAACCTCTCGGTGCTCTCGCCGGCCTTGTCGAGTTTGGCCGAGGCCTCATCCTTCGCTGAGAGCGTGACCTGTACTTTACCTGCGCGTGCCATGTTTCCGTGCCATCTCCTGCGCCCGCACCTTGTCGGCTATGCCGAGCCAGTGGGCGTAGCGCAGAACGTCAGTTGATTCGTTGTCCAGTTCAGAGGGGAGGCAGTGGAACGTCCGGCAGAGTTCTGCCTTGACGTACTCGACAGGCAAACCCACGTCCTCTACGATGAGGGCCCTTGTGAGCTGCCTTTCCTCGCTAAAGGGACGTCGATGAGCACCTCCTGAATCCGCTGCACCATCACCACCAGGAGGTCACCCGGAAGCTGTCGGATTGTCTCAGGCTTGACGGGGAGGTCCTTGCCCTTCGCGTCCTCGAAGTTCCAGGCGACAAGCGTGCCGTCCAGGAGGCTATGAATGGCCGGCAGCGGTTCCTTCTCCGCCTGCTGCGCGAAGTCCAGCAGTTCCTTGACCGTGGGCTTGCGAATCTCTACCCACGCCTCTTGTCCGTCGTACTCAAAGGTAACCCGCTTGATGCCCAGTCTCATTACGTGTACTCCCCGACAGTGCAGGCGCCGTCAACCTTGAAGGTCGCGGAGCAGGTGATCATCTCGCCGACCGCAACCGGGACAGACAGCGATTCCAGCCAGCAGTTGCCGGTGAGCTTCGGATAGGTGGACGTGGTGCCGTGCGGCCCGATCTCAAATGCCCTTGCCGATGTGGACGTCCTCAGTCCGTTCGTTGCGTCGGCGAGCGTGTCCCACACCGTGTTTGAGCCGTCGTCGTAGACGAACTCGACGGTGAAGGAACAGTCCTCGAGTTCATCCGAGGCAAACGTGTGCCCCGAGTCGCCCATGCAGGTGACGTCGACCAGCCCATGCCCCTTCAGGTCTAGATTGATTGACTTCACGTAGCTCGACAGGGTCCTTGCGCCGCCGCCGTCAGTGAGAATGAGCACCGCTGCGTTTCCTGCTCTGAGAGTCATGTAGCCTCCAAATGAAAAGGACGGCTATGCGCCGCCCCTCTTGCCTGAGTGAAGATTCGGTTACAGTCGCGCCCAAATGACCGCGAAGGTCGCCGTGAGCGGACCGGCCCAGGTGCCGGCCCAGGAAACCCGGACGTACTGCTCGACGGCCCCCGTTACCGTCTTGCGCTCCGAGGTCGCCCCCGTGACTGTCGTGAAGGTGATAAGGTCGGTCGGGGACGAGAAGTTTGCCGCCGTGTCGGTCTGCACCTTGATGATGAGGTCCGAGAGAGTGCAGGCGAAGACGTGGAGGTAGGCTTCGGCGCCGTTGGTGGTTGCGGCCGCATCGGTTGACGCCGCAGTGTTCCCGTCCTCGGTCTTCTCGCCCTTGGCCGAGAGGATGTAGCCCGCCCGGGCCGGACCGGCGAAGCGGAAGGTGCCCGATACCCGGATGAGACCGTCGACCGGGATGTCGATGGGGTAGTTCTCCGACCACGCGCCTTCACCGCCGAGGCTGTTGTCAGCCGCAGTCGAGCCCATTGAGAGAGTGCAAAGGGAATGGGTCGTCGCCGTGCGGGCTGCGTTCATCACTGTCTTGATGTCGCCGGTCCCGTCATAGAAGCCCTCGAAGTTGAAACTGTCACTGTGCAGCGCCGGGTGGCGCGCGCGGCCGGATGCCCCCATGCACGTCGCGTCGATGAGGTCCCGAGCCAGCGACGGCTCGAACTTGTTGATGTACCCCGAGAGGTCGTACTGGGCGATGTAGAGCGCCCCGTTCCTGCCAGCCTTGAGACTCATGCGTAAACCTCCAGGTCAAAGGACGTTCCGAGGTACTGGACGCTGCCCCAGCCTATCGCCGACTGCCCGGTGTTCCCGACGACGGTGATGTCAGAGGCAGCGCCCCCGAGGGTTCGGTCGCCGAGAAGAGCCGCCAGCACGGAGTAGGTGCCCGTGCGCTCGAGGTATGGCAGCAGCTTGTCAAAGGCCGCGGGTTGGTCCTGTTTCGTCACGAGCAAGAGGATGCGGAACGAATGCCGGTCAGACGCCGCGCCCATCGTCTGGATGTAGTCGGTCCCTACGTGCTGCACGAGCGCGCAAGGGAACTCGTTGACCATGTCGGGCGTCTCGTCGACCGAGTAGACTCTGAGGCCGGTGATGGTCTCCAGCCTTGTGGCGATGCCCTGTCCTATCGTTTCAACGCCCATTCCACTCCTTCAGGATGTGGTCCAGCACCTTGTCGATGATTCGGGTCAGCATCCCCGGCTCTTCCTGTTCCTTGAGGGGTGTGAAATATTGCTGTGGCGGCATGACGCCCCGGTATGCGCCGCCCTTGGTGTACCGGGCGACGGTGCCATACTCGACGATCCATGCGTGCGGGGCGACGCTGCAATGCACGCCCGCAATCGCCATCGCGTCCTTCTGGCGGGTGTTCCTCTTGGGCACCCACGCCCTGACGCCGTTGCGAAGATTCCCCGTTGGTCCCTGTGGTGTTCTTGGCAGCAGCTTCGCCGCGAACGACTGAGCTTCCGCCTCCAGAATCTTCTCTAAGGCTTCGGGCTTGAGGTAGTCCGAGAGCTTCCTGAGCTTTGCCTTCAGCTCGTCAATGCCCTCGACCTTGACCTCATACATACCTTCCCCTCACATACGCGGCGAGCATCCGCTTGGCATCGCTGGGAAGCCCTTGATAGATGGTCTGCGTGCCGATTTCCGGTGTGCCGATTTCGGTGCCGTACCCCCCCTGTGAGAGGCGGAACAGCCGACAGACCTGCATCATCGCCGCCTGGCGGATGGGGTCCGGTACCGTCGCGTAGCCCCACACGCCGACAATCTCCACGCCTTTGCGTTTCCCCGTGGCGAAGTCCGATGCAGTGCTGTCGTCGGTCAGTTTGACCAACCATTTCGGGCTCGTGTTGTAGGGATACAAGAGGAAGTCCGTACCCTCGGTCAGGGTCGTCTCCCATACCCCATCGCCGCCCGTGTCGAGCTT
>Ga0265297_10011352_pt1 | contig 10919 bp, 18 predicted proteins | sample Munlanlwell13791_FD_192502 | JGI IMG/M metagenome (GOLD analysis project Ga0265297, IMG submission 192502) | Leachate microbial communities from a municipal landfill in Southern Ontario, Canada - Leachate well 137-91 | ecosystem: Engineered > Solid waste > Landfill > Unclassified | place...
ATAATCTGTTTCACTTAAATATACTGCAAAGCGTTTTTTGATTTGATGTTTCCTTTCAAGTAATTGATTAACTAATAAAGAATAAGCGGCAGTTTGTAGTTCGTGCGTTTTCTGTATTGAACCGATTTTAATATCGATAATACAATATTTTTTATTCATCAATGCAATTCTATCAATGCGACCAGCAAATTTATAGACTGAATGATATTGCATGACTTCAATCTGTTCATTTATTCCGTTTAAATCAAATTGGATATTATAATCTTTCCTAAATTTTACCCATTGATTAAGATAATTCTTTAATACCGGATGCAAAGAACTTTCTTCGAGTATCCCTTTATCGAAAAATTCAGTTGTCGAATGAACCATCCCACCCAAATTAGCTTTTTCTTCTAATAGTTCTTTTGAAATGAATTCTGATATAGGGAAAATATCTTCTAAGATTTGAGTAACAGAAGGGATTTTTAATCCATTGAATTTATACTCATGATTTTCAGCATCGAAGGTTAATCCGTTCAATCTGCTTTCTCCTTTTAATTACAAGATAATTTATACTTTGTTTTGCAAAATGTCAAGAATTATTTCAATTTGACTTTTAATAAATAATTTCTATTTTCGCCGTGTGTTTCATATTTGCTTTCTCCGGCTTTATGATTCAATAAAACCCCTTGAATTTATTTGAGGGGTTTTTTATTGCTCAGGAAATTCTATCCCTAATTGATTCCCTTCTCGAATAACATTTTCAGTATATTCTGAAAATTGTTTTTTATTCAAGCGAGTTGTTGATTTAATCCAAACGATTTCTATTTTATCATCAATAATTTTTGCAGAAATTATTCGCCTCGCTTCTTTCCTTAATTTCTCCAATTCTTTTTGAAGATTAGTTTTATCAGATTCAAATAATGAATCACGTCTTAGAAATTTGCGCGTAAAATATTCATGTACTTCATCAGTCGAATCGAAATTATCGGGAATGAAATAAGAATAACAAGCCCATAGAAATTTATTAGCATTATTGCTTCTTATATCTTCCTCGTCCCTCAGGACCATAACCGCCCATTGACCTTTTCGTTTCGAATAGAAGTCTTTAATTAAAGGACGTTCTTTATCTAAGAGTTGAGGTTTACCTTCTTTATCAATAAAAATACTTACTTCAATTTCCATGATTATTCCGAATCGTAATCTTTTAATTCTGGTTCTTCATCGAAATGGAAATCGTTTTCATCTTCATATCCTTTCGGTGCAAAAGCTATTTCATAAAAAATAAAAATTAAACATAGTGTAAATCCTATACCAATAATCCACCAACCTAATTCTGTCATGACTTATTCTCCTGAAAATAAAGTGGGATGTTCTTTCCCTGCTAATTCACTTTCACCATTTTTATTATCACCTCCGATATACCATGAAGGATTTGAACCGTATGCATTCTTACCTACATTATAAGGTATATCTGCAATTATCAATTGTGCTTTAGGAATATGATATGTCTTATAATTTTGGAAGTGGTCATTAAATAATTCGTGAACAATTTTTTTCTCAATCATAATTACTTTCCGTAATTAAATTTTTTACATGGTGAGAAAGTACCGAAACAATGGATTATATGTAAACCTGTTTTGTGAACCTTTCTTTTTGGTGAATGCGTTCGTTTATGATAACGTTTCATATACCCCTGACTTCCGCCATGTATTTTATTTTTCTGTATTAAATCCGATTCAATCGGGGTTTCTTTTTCATGTTTAACTTTTGATTGAAAAAGTTTTTGTTTGATTGTCTTAAATAAATTTGGCAGTCGTAAATTCATTTTGTTTTCTCCTTTTATAAAGTCCGTTAATTAAAAATCTTTTGTATCGATTATTGCCGTTAATAATTAAAATCCCGTTATCATTCCGATTAGTCCAAATAAATATCCAGAATCGTTTTGTGATTTGTTCTTGAATTGAGTTCATAATTACTCCTAATGTTCAAATTTGATTTGAATACCTTTTTGTTTTAGAAAATCTAATTTACCCAATGACTTAATACCGAGAGAATTTCGTGGGACAGAAAGATATTTATCAATAATAGTTCCCTGAAAAATAATATCTTTCATTCTGCAACCTTTTAATTCCAATTGCTTAATAACTTCACTGATAAAATAATTTTTCATTTTTTTACTCCAATAATTTGAAATTAGATGTTCGATTTGATTAATAGATTTATCAATCGAAACGGTTGAAGTGTAATTTTTAATATTCATATTTACTCCAGACCATGATTATCGATATACTCTAAAACTGCTAATGTGATTAATGTAGAAGTAGAAGTAATGCCCTTTTTAATAGCTGCATTTTTCGCTTTCAAGATTATTTCTTCTTTTGTTGACCAAGGGAATGTCTTTTGTGGATTTTGTTTCTTTCTTTTTTTTATTGACATCTTAACCTCATTTTATTGTTAAATAATATATATATAAAAATTAGTTAAATGTCAACTAAAATTTATCTATTGCATATAATACTATTTAGTAATGGATAAAATAGTGGGAGCAAGTGTCTATGTTAATCTAAAAAGAAACCGGATTGCATTCTCAGCTTTCCGGCTTCCCTTCACTCAATCGGGGTGTTAATTGGGTGAATTAATCAAGTAGGGAGTAATATTCTTTCTGATTCACTACGGACAAATTTAGTCCATTCTTTAGGTTGCAAATCATTTGTCATGTAAGAAGTAAATAAATAATATTCACACAATCTTCTACGACCTAATCCTAAAACAGCCTTACCTTTTGATGTAACTTTATGGATTCTAATTACACTCGCTGCCGTTATATAGTCTTTATTATTTAGTGCAACCAAAAGTTGTGTCAATGCAATTTCACCATTATTTTTTCTGTACTTAAAAGAACCTGAATTAAAAGCAATCGAAACAAGTGCCGAATATTGATTATCGTTTAATTCATCTTTATAAAGTAATTGCCGGATAACTATTTCTTCGGCTTCTGTAATATCATATCGTAAAAGCTCTATTGCTTTCGGTTCGTCAATAGTTTGATTTGGCTTTACTTCAAAAAATTTATCCGAAGTATGCCCGTACCCGATTGTCAAATATCCATAACCATCGTCATAAGAAGTTAATCTAAGTCGTTCATAAGATTTGATTAATTCTAAACCATATTCGTTTAATTGAGGCATTTCATACCCACTTATTAATTAAAGTATAATGTCGTTTGAAAGGACGAATTGATAAAATCATTTGCCAGCCATTATAACCATAATAACGGAAATTAATACTTAACTTTTTCCATAATAACAATAATTGAAAATCTTTCCCGATAGAAATAATATTCATAAATCGCCTAATTGATTTTGAAATGGAAACCAATACCAGTATAAAAATCAACTTTCTTATTCATCCACCCATATCCTACACCTGTTTGTACCGAAGTTCCGAATCTTGACCCAAAACTTTCCGGTTTTTCAACTTCGATAATCTCAGGTCTATAAATTATCCTGGATTTGATAGAAGTCCATACATCAAATTTACCTATCGGCGGGAAGTAATATTTTATTTTGATTAATGAACTATCTTTAGTTATCAATGTATCGCTTGAAGCAACTTCAATATCTTGTATTACATAAATTGAATCTCGCAAAGTAACTGTATCTATTTTTGCATTAACATATCTGAAAATAGTTTCTTTGGTTATCGTTGTATCATAAATCAATTTCTCTTTTTCAAGATATTTTACTTTAATTTTATTACTGCCGGATTGATAGCCTAAATAATAAGTCCCTGCTATTACTGCAAGGACTATAATTGCAATTAAATAATTTTTCATTGCTGTTTTGATTTACCTAATTTGTTTTCTGAATTTGTAAATAAATTTTTACTGATATAAGCAAGTGCCGCTAATAATGCAGTAGTACCGATTGACCGCCAATCAAATGTTAAACTTCCTGCTTGAACTGTTGTGTAAATTACCGTAAAGACTGCTGTAATGACTGAAATTAATAATCCTTTGCCAAAATCAGCCCAATTTAATCTTAGAAAATCACTTTGCATTTGCTACCTCGTTTTAATTATGTGTTTTATTGTTAAATATAAAGCCGCAATAAGAAAAAGTAATTTCAAGAAAATAAAAAGATTGTCGTATTCATCTACAAATAAAATATCCGAAATTCCATTCGGTATGTTCCAAAATGAAGCTCCGAATAAAAACCATATTTCTTTTCGTTCGGGAAAAAGTAATATTGGTAAAATCAATAGAATGATTATTTTAATGGCGAAAGAAGTTAATTCGATTATCCAACTCAGATCATTATTAGAATATTTGAAAAATGTTGGAATAGTATATAAAAACAACAACACAATAAAAGCCGATACTATTTTATCAAGAACCGCCTCCACCTCCGGGTGGTTTTCCAGAAGCTTGTGTTGAAACAGTTGGTTTAACATTTTTCCTTCTCTTCGGTTTTTTTAACAACTTCTTTTTTAATTGTTTCTTTTTCTTTTCCATGATGATGCTCCATTATTATTGTGATTAAATAAGCTATTGTTATTAACAAGATAATGAGTAATAAAATTGAAACCCATAAAATATATATTAGATTCATTTTTGTTTTTTATAATATTTGAAATAAATAAAAAAGAATCCCATACCAAGACTTATAAACATTGGTAATGCAATCAAAATATTATCAATAGGAAATAGTAATAAATGAAATCCTCTTAATAATAATCCTAATCCATAAGCAATGAAAATAAATATCCAAATTTTTCTCAATATTCCATCACGAGATTTGAAAAACATTATTGATATCCCAAATGCAAAAGAAGCCGAACCTAAATACAAAAGATTTCCAATCATTTTTAATGTCCTCTATTTACCAAAGTTTCTAAAAGAGTTTTAAGTGCAACATTGACATTTGTATTTTTGTCTATTGCCTCAGTATTTTTATCTAAAGATCCGCGCCATTCTTTTCGTTCTTCCTGCCATTGTTTTTTATCTTCTCTATGGGTTTTTAATATGTATTTAGCAAGGAACATAATTAATAGAGCAGATGTAATTAATGCGATCCCGACCACTCCATAACCTTTAATTAAAAAATCACTTATCGATTCAAACATTATTTATTCCTTTCGGCTGTCTCCAATAAGATTAAGTATTACATTTATTTATTAACTGCATCCCTGTATCTCCACATCAGAATATTTTTTCTATCCCCATATTGTAATTATGTATGGGGGGTTTTTTAAAATATTTTGTGCCATTGATTATAATTATTGCTTTTCATAAGCACCAATATCTGGTACTCCTATAATTGGGTTTTTTAAAATATCTATCGCTAACCCCACATCAATACCGCCGTTGATAGCAGGCGAACCTGCTTGTAATGAATAATCAGTCGAAGTCACAAACATTGGGTCGCTGTTTACTCCGGTTGTATCATAACCGGCTGTTTGATAATCCCCGAAAGTACTATATGTCGTAGCCCCGATAATCCAATTTGATGTAACCTGGCTGTAATATAAGTTGTAATCAATATCCAATCCTGTTACCGAAGCTGTATCGGCAATTACATAGGAGTAATTAGCCGTTCCTGTCGCATTAAAAACGATATTGTTTTTAAGTCTGGTATATTTTGCACCATCCGAACCAGTGTTTTCGGTTAAGCGTATTTCTCCCGCCATACCGGAACCGGCATCAAGATTATTATTATAGATTGTGTTGTTATAAATTTTACAATAAGATTTTCCCTTCATGCGTATAGGTTGATAACAATTAACAAATAAATTATAGTCAATCAGAGCAAGCGAATCTACACCGCTACCCTTATTGACTAACCCATAACGCGCCCCATAAATTTTATTGCCTCTAAAATTTAATCCATCATTAAATCCATTTAGCACTGCATGGGTTGTAATGTTTAGAGCTGTTATAGTATCGTTATAATAACGTGCATTGTAAAAAGTATTATACTGGACTATCGAACTATCACATAAATTATCATAGGCGTTTGTAGTTTCGTTACCGATAAGCAAACTATAATTTGCTAGGGATTTGTTTATAAATGTATTATTACTTACAACCGTATGTTTGGTGCTTTGACCGTTGCTTTGTATCTTAACAATACTATATAGTATTGTAGAATTTGTTGTGAAATTATTGCCCCTAATCTTTGTACTATCATGGTTAGATATATAAATACAGCTAGAAGTTCTTAACGTATATCCCATATTAAAAGTATTACTATCAATTTCAATAGGACTAAGTGCCTGGCTTGCCGCCGTCAAAGTAATCCCGTCTGTATCGGTAGTATTATTTGTAATTGTGTTATGTTTGAATTTGACCATACCAGAAGTGATAGTACCTTCAGAACCTAAAATCCTTCCGTTGTGAGTAATCGTATTAGAATCAATGGTTAAAAAGGTGTTGCCCCGAAGATGTATTAATCGTGAACCTCCAATCGTTATGTCGCTTATTGTATTGCTTATGAAATTGACGGTATCGTTTGTCGAGCCATATAAGTATAATAAATAACTGCCTGATGGTGTTGTTATATTTCTGATTGTGTTGTGAGCAAGAGAAATTATTCCATTAGTTCTTGCCCCGATATAAATTGCAGACGCAGAAACAGAAGAACTGTCAAGCGTACAATAATTAATATCAATATTATCAATAGTAGCGCCGGAAACATATAAAAGACTCGCTTTCCCGTTTTTCACAATACAATATTCAAAAGTTTTATTTTTGGTTTCATTAGTTACCGCCACAGCATAACTATTTGTACTGTTTGCATCAATTATAAAATTATGAAATTTTTGTGTGGTTGTCCCATAAGGACGGAAATTATAACTGGCAGAGGTCGCTTTTACAATAACCTCCCCCATTCCATACCAATCAGTAATTTTATTACCCGTAAAAAAATAATTCAACCCATCACTATTCTCTGTATATTCTCCAGGCAATACTATGATTACCGTATTATCCAACGCTGCTGTTTCAGCTTTCGCCATCGTTAGATATGGAGCTTGTTTCGTCCCGGCATTTGAATCACTACCACTTTTCGAGACATATTTAACATGGGTGTAAGCGGTAGTATCGGGGTAAGGATAAGTACTTGAGGATTGACTAAATTGGGTTACGTCACCATCGATCAATCCAGTTAATCGATAGGTATATGTCTTACCAACTACCACATTTGTGTCATTAAATGATGTTTCTAAACCTATTCGATATAATAGTTCTAATGGTTCGGAATTCAGCCCACGATAAATATAAATGCTATCATAATTAATTGGATTTGCCCAAGTTAAAGTTATTTTTTCGAGACCGGTAGTTGCTAAAACATTCAGAGGTCGGGGCAAAGACCCTTCATATATCAAGCTGTCTATTAATGCCTCAACTTCAGCTTTTGTATAAACATCAAGATTTGTTCTTGCCGCTGCTTTATCCGGCAAATCATAAAGATTCTGTTCCTTCTTCAAAGTAGAATCAATCGCCGTTTGTGTCGCCGTGCTTACCGGCTTATCAGTGTCTTTTGTATTATCTACATTCTCTATTAATAATTTTACCCGTGCACTGTCAACATCTATATTGGATAGGTTTATGTCTGCAACGCCTAATAAAGCATTTACTATCAGGGTCGCTGTTCGTGCCGGTGTCATTATCTTATCCAATGTGTCCGTCATTGCAACCGCACCAAGATTTGAGATTGCCAGCGGTTTATTCGGCACATCGGAAAAATTATTCTTTTGCATTAACGTAGAATCATTGGTCACATTAATTATTTTAGTCCAAGTAATAATACCTGATTGTGCAAACAATCCTGATGTTATAAAAAAGAAAAATATGATAATTAATTTTTTCATTCTATCACCTTCCATGCATCATAAGTTAATTGATCACCAGATTGTGGAGCTTCTTCTAAAGTAATAGTAGAATCAGAAATTGTATAATCTGTATTTCTTTTTAATCGTTGTCTATAAAAATAGATTGCTTCAGTATTGGCAATTATTGTTTCAGGAATTGTAAATATTTTATTTATTCCGTTTTTAGTACCAGTTAAATCAATCCCAATAGAAGGGACTAAATTTGTCGTATAAGGATTTACTGTAATAGTTGCCGTATTATTTCCGATAGTCAAACTTAACGAATCATTTGCGGCTGTATTATCTATCTTGGTTCTTATCTTAAAATCACCACATAACCAAGTATAGGTTTTACTATTAATAACAATTTTTAGATCATAGAAATAAGTATCTTCGGTTTGTTCTAATTGTGTAGATGTAAAATGTAAAATCATTTGTCCAGCAGATAATTCTATTTCACTTGCAGAATCAGAACAAAGCGAAAATAATTCGACATCGGGATTAATAGAAGATAATACTCGTAATATTACTATTTTATTTGTAAAATCATAAGCCGATTTATCAACATTAATAACACTACAAATATAATCATAATCATCACCGCGCCGAACTACTAATTCCTGATCAACTGCAATATCTAAAACAATAGCAGACATTTTATTCATCCTTTTTAGTTTGTCGTTTAATTTCTTCGTTCAATAAAAATTCAAGTTCTCCCATAACAGATTTAATTGCTTTACATGTTGAATCTTGATTTGCAAGATAGATTGCTCTACTTTGTAATGCTTGTGAATACAACATTAACCGATTATTATATGATTTGAATAATGTTGAATCTTTCAATACAATTTTTTCCTTCTGCTGTGAGAAAATTGTAATTACAGAAATCAATAAAATGAAAATTATTTTTTTCATAAATCACCCCTTATTATTAATCATTAGTTGTTTTGGCTGCAATATAGTAAGTTGTCCCACCAACCTTAACAGTCAATGTTCTATTCGGTGAAGTTGGAGAAACTACATTTGCTGCACCAAAATCCCAAGTTGTATTTAATGCAGTTTTAACTGTACCGCTTGATATTAAATTAGTAGCGGTTAATCCACTGGACGAAATATTTGCTATATCACCAGTATTTATTTTGAAATAAATATTATCACCGGAACCACCCGTATCGAATATTATTCCCTTCATAGCAAGGTCGGTTCTTAATCTCGCATAACCCGCTACAGCTGCATCAGAATACTGAGAACTAAAAACCTGAAATGCCGCGCCTGAAGCAGAACCGCCTTGATTGGCTTTCATGTGAAAACCGCCAATGGCAGAAGTATTTGAAGTCTCACTGTTGGTTAATGTCAAATAATAACTTCCCGATACTGCTTTCGTCCATGTATGCGAACCCGTCCAAGCATTATCGGCTGATAGTGTAGGGATAGCAGTAGGAGTATAGCTCGTGCCGTTCGAAACCAAAGCATAACCCGTATAAGAACTTGCTGCAAGATTGCCTACTGTTGTTAATTCGCCGCCACTGTTTACTTCAAATTTGCCATCTGCGAGCGAATTATTCCCACTTGTACTAAACAAAAAAGCTCCAACGTCTACAGTATAACCATCTATATGCAGTTCAGAAAGTCCTGTTGTACCGTCTGCATATATAGATGCAGGTGTATCACCTGCTGTATTATAAATTTTTATTGTATTGTCTGAACTTATAACAACTCTATTACCACCACTTGGTTTTGTCTGTAAAGTTCCACTCGTTATCGTTCCGCCGATTATTGAGACAACTGGTGTCGCTCCGCCTTTAATTTGAAATCCGTTCGCAGTTCCGTTCCAACCGTAACTTTGAATATACCCGTCCGTTGCGGCACTTCCCATGGTAAGAGTAGAGAGCACCGAAAGATTATTTACAATTCCCGTTCCGGCAGTTATCTTGTTGGCTGCCAAAGAATTTACAAATTGACCGTCTATCGAAGATCCTGTTCCCGTATTCAGTGCACCGGCAATAGTTAAGGTCGAGCCGTCCCATGTTACCCTATTATCGCTCGAATTTCCTATGGAGAATTTTGGTGTTCCGCTTACAACTCCAAGCCAATAACCCGTTCCCGTATTATATGCAGTCTGTCCGCTTCTTATTACTGCATTCGTTCCTAAAACAATTCCGCCCGCCGATAACGATACCCCGCTTGTTAAAGCAGTAGATGTATTATCCCAAGAGGAATTATTTGTTAAGTCCGAGGTGTTAAGAGGATTCCCATTATTAAATGTTGTAGGATTAGTTATTGTTACTGTTCCCGTTATGGTTGCGTTTGTTGCTGTAAAAGCTCCTGCCGCTGTTAATTCCGAATTCGTTCCCTTCCAACTAACATTTGTGCCGTCAAATTTGAAATATTGATTTGCACCATCGCCGATATATGCTCTCGGATTACCTCCGTTATACTGTAGCTGAATTCCATCATTGCCGAAAGTAGTGTTGTTAATATTCAAAGCCGCCGAACTCGAAATCAGCGTAATATGCCCGGAAGTAATGTCCGTTGCTGCTATTTTGCCATAAGTATCACCATCATCTATATCGTCAAGATCGCCCGCTGCTTCACTTAATAAAATACGTCCGCTTGAAATATATGTTGCCTTTACTTTTGCATATCCTGTGCCGTCTGCAATGTCATCAAGGTCTCCAACTGTAGTGCTTAATAAAATATGTCCCGAACTCAAATCCGTTGCTACTACTCTTCCGTAACTCAAACCATCATCTATATCATCAAGTGTTCCAACTGTTTCTGAAAGTTTGATATGTCCCGATGAAATATCGGTTAGTAAAATCTTACCGTAAACTGTTCCATTGGCAACATCGTCCAAATCGCCGTCCACTTGCGATAAAAGGATTTTACCGGCAGATATACTTGTGGTAAGGACTCGCCCATAAGTGCCGTCCTGGATGTCGTCTAAGCTTAATTTACCGCCGTTTATAAAGGTAGTTGAATTGGTTAGATTAATTGACCCTTTAACGCTCAATGTCCCGGCTGTTTGATTCCAGGAAAGTCCGTTCCCTCCGCCTCCTATATCACCC
>Ga0265297_10011353_pt1 | contig 10919 bp, 7 predicted proteins | sample Munlanlwell13791_FD_192502 | JGI IMG/M metagenome (GOLD analysis project Ga0265297, IMG submission 192502) | Leachate microbial communities from a municipal landfill in Southern Ontario, Canada - Leachate well 137-91 | ecosystem: Engineered > Solid waste > Landfill > Unclassified | place...
GGAGATGCAACCAGAGCAGCTGTTATCAGATTCCAGACGCTTTATGCTTCTGAAATTCTGGCCCCATTAGGTTTAACTGCCGGAACCGGTTATGTCGGTGCTTCAACTAGAGCTAAATTAAACTCAATATTGACAGCAACCCCGGCAACTCCAACAACTCCTACAACTCCGACAACCCCAACCACACCGACAACTCCTGCAGAGGAGGAAGAAGTTGAAGTTGGAGAAGGAAGTTTAACCTTCAAGCTTTTGGCAGTTCCTTCCAACGTTACTGAAATAGCCGAGGGAGAGGAAAATGTTACCGTCATGGCTTTTGAATTAAAGGCTTATGACTCAGACATTACTGTCAAGAGAATCGACATTCATTCCGACGGAACAGTAAAACGCCCTTCAGCTAATTTAGACTATGTCTCTCTTTATGCAGGGACTAGCGCTTTAGCCGGGGTGAACGCCACATCTTTCGAGAGACCAACCGGACAAACTTATTACAGATACAGATTTGATGGCTTGAACCTTAAAGTTACAAAGGGAGAAGCCAAAACAATCTATGTAAAAGTTTCCGCTTTGTCTAGCGTGGATGATGGCGCTTCCTACACCTTCACAATTCCTACTACTCCAGAGGGAATCCGCTACACTGACACAGCTGGTTTGACCAGTTATCTTGCCGGTGGTAGCAGGACTTTCACAGCGGAGACCGCTGAAGCAGGAGAAGTTAGATTAACTTTAGATTCAGCCTCTCCTGAAGAAGGAATTGTTATTGTTAGCGACACCACTGTTACCGAAGGCATTGAGCTTCTTAAGTTTAACCTTCAGGCAAAAGTTACCGCAGTAACAGTTGACGAAATTCAAGTTGACATTACTGCAACAGGTTCTGATGCCGAGGATATTGTTTCCGCGGTTAAACTCTACGACGGAGCCGATGTAATCGGAATTGAAACCATAGCGGTAGGAGAAACATCTGTTACCTTCACTGATCTTGGTCTTGACATTGCCAAGGACGCAAAGAAAACATTGACTGTAAAAGCCGATGTTTATAAGTTGCCAGAAACAAGCGCAACTTACGAAGAGGGCAATGCAATTTCAGCCGGTGTTGACAGTGCTAATATAGTTGCTGAGGATGCGAACGAAGGGGATACCACAGACAGCGGTGCAGCCACGGGTGAAGATATGTATCTTTATCTGGCAGTTCCCGATGTTTCCGGTATCAACGCAACCATCACAGAAACAACTGATGCTGACGGTATACTTACCACAAGAATAGATGGAACCATTACCTTCACCGTAACTGCTGAAGGCGGAGACATTATTCTTGACGCATCTGGAATCACTGTTGATGGATACGCTCTCGTAGGAAACGCAACCACAACCGCAGCCTTGGTGAAAGTTGGTTCCTATGATATAACAACCGCAACTGAAGCACAGAGAACGATTCTTGAGGGACAAAGCAAGACCATTACAGCTTCCGCCAGAATAACAGCCATTTCTGATGCATCCAGCCAGTATGTCTACTTCAAAGTTTCCGCGATTGACTGGACAAGAGACGGCAATGCTGGATCAATGGTAGACGCTGTCTTGAACACATTGAAGACCTCTAGTAAGATCTTCTCTAAGTAAAGTAACAGTTAGTTGCTTAGTCGTTAGCCCATCCTTGTGGGGCGTCAGAAACCTCGGTTCGCCGGGGTTTTTGATTTTTAAGAACTTTGTTATAATGGAAAAACAATGTTCAGCCTTGCGAAAATCAGAATATTAATACTTGTTTTTGGGCTTATTCTTTCTTTTTCACCCCTGCTGGCTTCTGCCGACACCCTGGGCCAGGAAGTCAATTTTAGCATTGACTCTTCTTACGATTCGCAAGGCAGGAAAGAAGCCGCAGCTGTTTTGCAAAAGATTACCGGCCAATTGTATTTTTATGTTGACAAGGAATGGTGGCAAGGTTTGAGCTATTCAAAAAGGCAAGGATTGGAAGTGGCTTTCCATAGTTTGGCGACTGAGTTCGAAAAGAAGATATATCCCACCTTAACCTCAACTTTCGGTTCAGAGCCAAAACCCGGGATTGACGAAGATGAAAGGATAACGCTTTTGATTCATCCGATGGGTTCAGATGTCGGCGGCTATTCCAACTCCGGTGATCTTTATTCCAACTTGCAGAATCCCATATCCAATCAAAGAGAAATGGTTTACTTGAACAGCCAGCACATTGAGGGGCTGGACGCCAAAGTTTTCCTGGCTCATGAGTTTACTCATTTGATTACTGCCAACCAGAAAGATCTGTTGAGGGGCATTGCTGAGGAAACCTGGCTGAATGAGGCCAGGGCAGAGTATAGTTCCGCCCTTTTGGGGTATGACGACGTTTACAAGGGAAGCAATCTGGAAAGGAGGGTCAGGGATTTTTTAAGCAGGCCTACGGTTTCTTTAACCGAATGGTCAAATAAGAAAGAAGACTACGGGGCAGTTAAGCTGTTTGCCCATTACCTGGTTGACCATTACAAAATAGGAATACTGGCTGATTCTTTGCAATCAGACAAGGTGGGCATTGAAAGCATAAATTCAGCTTTGGCGAAAAGCAATTACGATAAGGATTTCAGGCAGGTTTTTATTGACTGGGCAATAACTCTTCTGGCCAACGACTGCAACCTGGGGGACAAATACTGTTATTTGAACGGCCATCTGAAAAATTTTCGTATAACCCCCACCATTTATTATCTGCCCAAAGTGGAAACAATTTTGTCCACCTATCATAATTCCACCTACTGGGCTTTGAACTGGCACAGGCTGATCGGCGGGGGGAGCAATCTTGTTTTGGAGTTTGAATGGCCAGGTGCGGTAAGGTTTGAAGTTCCCTATCTGCTTTGCGACTTGGAGAACGATTGTTCCGTCGAGTTTTTAACGCTTGGCGAAGACCGGAAAGGAAAGATCAACATTCTGGATTTCAGCTCAAAATACAGTTCCTTGACCATTATTCCTTTTGTCTCCGACAAGGTTTCCGGGTTTGACGGCGTGGAAAGATCCTTCTCTTTTTCCTGGCGGGTTACCGTAGAAGACAAAACCGAAGCTGAAAAAGAAGCTGAATTAATCAGACAGCTTTTAATCCAAATAGAGCAATTAAAGAGGCAGATTGCCGAATATCAGGCGAGGATAAGCGCCGTCCTGGGAAACTCTGTTTCCTGCCAGAGGTTTGATAGCAATCTTTATTTCGGGATGAATGATTCCACACAAGTCAGCTGCCTGCAGGAATTTTTGAAAGCCCAGGGTTCCGATATTTATCCGGAAGGCCAGGTTACCGGAAACTTTCTGTCCTTGACCCAACAGGCAGTCGTTCGTTTTCAGGAAAAATACGCCTCGGAAATTCTGGCTCCTTTGGGCCTGGAGAAAGGCACAGGATATGTGGGCCAGGCCACCAGGGCTAAGATTAACAGCCTAATAAGCCAATAAACAAACAGAATTGCTGTTGACGATTTGTTGACAATCTTCAATTTTGTTTTTAACATAGAATCGTCAACAACATGGACGTTAAATCCGTTATTCTAAAAAAAATAAAAGAGAACGGAGAGGTGAAAGTGGCGGAAGTAGTTAAGGCTACCGGTTTTTCGCGTGCATACGTCAACCGTTTTCTGCAGATATTAAGAGACGAGGGGCAGATTGTTCTTTTAGGCCAGGCCAGGAAAGCTAAATATGTTTTAGCGCAAAAAAAAGCTGTTTCGCTGGCCAAACAAAATATTCTTTCCATTCATCGCTTGCTTAAAAATAAAAATTTGGCGGAAGATAATATTTTGGACGATGTTAAAAAAGACACCGGCATTTTTTTTGCCTTGCCCGAGAACATCCGGCAAATTTTTGAATACGCTTTTACTGAGATTTTGAATAATGCCATTGAACACTCCAGTTCAAAAATTATAGAAATCGTTGTGGGAAGGGAAAAAGATAAAATCAGTTTTAGCGTTATTGACCGGGGAGTAGGTATCTTTAACCATATTGTCCGAAAAAGAAGACTGGAAAGCGAATTAGAGGCTATTCAGGACTTGATAAAGGGGAAGCAGACCACCGCCCCTAAAGAGCATAGCGGCGAAGGGATTTTCTTTACCTCCAAGGCGGCTGATCTGCTAACGATTCAAAGTTCGTCCAAAAAACTGATATTTAATAATATTATCAATGATATCTTTATTAAAGACACTAAAAAAACAAAAGGAACCAAGGTCATTTTTATTATTAGCTTGAATTCTAAAGCTAACCTTGGCAAAATTTTTAAAGAACACTCGGAAGGTTTATTTAATTTCAGCAAAACTAAGGTCGTGGTTAAGCTTTATAATATCGGGACGGAATACCTTTCCCGCTCGCAGGCTAGAAGGGTTTTAAGCGGTTTGGAAAAGTTTAAAACCATTATCCTTGATTTCAAAGGGGTGGAAACTGTCGGTCGTTCCTTTGCCGATGAGATTTTCAGGGTCTGGCAGGGAAAGCACCCCGACATTAAAATAAATTATCAAAAGGCCAATAAAAACATTGATTTTACCATTAAACAATTTATTCGTTAAAACTTATGGAGATTTTCTTTTTAGCCGGGTTTGCCGGCGGAGCGATTAGGGGGATTGTCGGCATATTAAAATACGCCCTCTCTTATAAGGACGTTAGAATAAAGTGGGCTTATTTCGGTTCTTTGGCTTTGGTCTCTGGCTTGATCGGTATGACCGCTGCCTGGATAGTCAAGGACATGGGAGCCTCTTTTGAAGGAGTTGAAGGATTGTCTCCGGCCATAGCCTTGATCGTTGGATATGCCGGAGGAGATTTTCTTGATAATATTTTCAAGGTGTTAATGAAGAAGCCGATACTATTCGGGGCGGTGGAGAAAAAGTAAAATTTGACAGTGATTCAATCGTTAGATATCATAAAATTACTATGACTTATAGATTTACGACAATTATAGTCCAGGAAGGCAAGTGGTATGTTGCTCGTTGCGTTGAGCTGGGAGTGATAAGTCAAGGTAGGACTATCGAGGAAGCCCAAGATAACTTAAAAGAAGCAGTTGAACTTTATCTGGAAGATCAGCCCAAAGCTAAAAAATACTCTTCAAAAGAGGCTCCTTTGATCACCACCCTCGAATTGAAGCATGCCTAAAACTCTTTCCGGGAAGAAAGTTGTTAAAATATTATGCCGAGAGTTCGGCTTTTATTTTATTTCTCAAAAAGGAAGCCACGTTAAACTTAGAAAGAAAATTGGCAGCAAGGAAATTACGACAATAATTCCCCTGCACCGAGAATTGGCTCCAGGTACGTTAAGAGGGGTTTTGGATCTGGCTCAAGTTGAAGAAAAAGACTTCTGGAAGAATGTGTAGCCAGGTTTAGAGGGTTTCGAGGAATTCTTCAGCTTGTGTTTTATACTCGGGAAACAGCTCTATTATCTTTAGGGCTGTTTTTTTGGCTTCTTCAATTTGGCCTAATTCTTTGTAAACGAAAGCTAAAGAGGCGTAGTGTTGAGGGTTGTCGGGTTCAAGCTTGATCAAAGCCGTATAAGCTTGAACTAATCTGTCGTAATTTTTAATTTCAATGTAAGCTCGGGCCAGCTGCAGCCAGGAACCCTTGGTTTTTGCGGGATAGAGCATTTTAGCGGCGGTCTGTATAAAACTGTCTGCTTTTCCCAGGTCGTTAAGGTAAATGTTGCTTAATCCGGCCAGCCAATAACAGGCATTAAATCTTTCATTCAGTCCGATGCATTCTTCCGATTTTTCCCTGGCTTGCTGGTAGTTACCGGCCAACAGTTCTGTTTTTATCAGTTCCTGGAAAGCTTCCTGCCTTTTGGGGCTGAGGGTAAGAGCTTTTTCTAGGGCTGTTCTGGCTTGTTCTTCTCTGTTTTCCTGCCAGTTTTCCATCAAGAGATTATTGTATTGTCCCAGCAGAATCCAGGTTCTGGTATAGTGGGGCATGATTTCAGTTGCTTCCTCTAGAACGTTTACGGCTTTTTCGGTTAAATCTTTGGCTTCTGCCAGATCTTTTCCTTCAACGCACTGGTTTATGATTTCAATGTATTTTAGCCTTGAATAATTGTTCAAAAAGCTTTTTTCGGGCAGGATGCTTTCCATTTTTTGTACGGCAGCATTGCACATTCCTTCTTTTGCCATAAGGCCGGCAATGTTGATTTGGCTGTTGATTTGGAACGGCTTTATGTTGAAAGACCAGAGAAACCAGACCAAAAGAATGAAAAGCAGGAGTTTTAAGAAGGCAGATCGCTGTATTCTTTTGTTTGCGGGTTTGCTTGTCTCTAACACAGAAACAGCGAGAAATGACAAATGCAGGGTGTAGCTAATAAGCAAGAATAGAATAAGGTAAATTGAGAATGTGTCAAAGCTAAAGAAATTGGCAACAAGGTAGCCGATGAAAGCGGCCTGGATGCTGTGACAGACCAGGGTCTGAGGAGGGTTTTTCTTTTTTGTCTTTTGCAATTGCCGGAACAATGCCCCAAACAATAAAAGATAGATTATTAAGGCTGGAATGCCGGTTGTGACGCTAATGTCAAAAACGAAATTATGGGCTTTATCCCACCAGCTTTCAAAATTGCCGGGCATTTTTTCAATGCCCTGCAAGGAAGGGTCGTAATGTTTGTCAAAGCCGATGGCAAAGTTTTCCGGACCATAACCCAGAATCGGCCTGTCTTTTAAAGCTTGCCAGCTTACTTTCCATCCTGAAATTCGCGCATCCTGGAGAGCTTTTTCTATCGAAAGTCGTCCGGCCATTAGCCTTAAGGTTTTGTTCTGGTGGATGAAGTCCGGAAGTTTGGGTTGAGTATTAACGTAATAAACTCCGCATGTCCCTAAGGCCAGAATTGCCAGAAAGGCGATTTTTAAAGTTAAAGAGACAGCGCGTTTTTTGAAAGGGTAAGCCAAGATGAAATATAAAAAGCCGACAGCTAAGCCCAGATAAGCTGCCCGGGAGTAGGTAAGCAGGATTGTAAAAATAAAAATAAAGAAAGCTAAAGAATAAAGCAATTTTTTATATAACGGTGTTGCTTTTATGACCAGGGGTAAAGTTAAAAAACTTAAAAGCAAAAGATAAAGAGCCAGCATTATCGGATTCCCCAGGGTGGAAGGGGGACGAGTCTCATAAGTGATAAGGAATCCTTCTAGCAATCCCTGCCATTGGGAAATGGCAATGAGGGAAACTAAAACTCCGGTTGCAATGGCAACATTCCAGACTTTTTGCCAGTCTTCTTTCTTCAATGCTAGAAAGGCCAAAAGGCCAAAGATAATGTAGAAAGCGAAATTAACAAAACCGCCCGAGCGGTAGGGGGAGCCCCATAGGCTGAAATTGGGGTCCAAGGAAAAGATGGTTGCCAGCAGGTTGATTGCCAAAAGAGCAATTAGCAGCCAGAAAACGATGTTTCTTCTGTTTGTCAGAAAGGCAATTTTTTCGGATTGGCTTAGCCAATCCGGATCTGTTTTCTTACTTGAGATGAACTGGCAGAGGAAAATAAAGATTAAGACAGACAGGATAATTCTGAAGGCGATGGTCTTTCCCCAGTCAGGAGGGGAGAACCAGGGCTGCAAAGCTAGGATGGGCAGGGCTGCGACTATGCAAAAGCCAATCAGGTAGACGTTTTTAAACCGGTTGAAGATCATATTGCTTAATGATAAGATAAAAAAGGTTTTAAATCTACGTTTATAAAGGTTTTAAGTAATTGGCTGATACTTTTTGATACTTATTGACACTCTTTTAAGGGTGTTTTATCATTAAAACATGAAAGAAATAGAACCAAATCAAATTTATACGACCAAAGAATCCCAGGATTTTTTAAGGGTGAGCAATAGTACCATCAAGCGTTTTTTGAAAGGGGGTATTCTTAAGGCCAATAAAGTTGGCGGAAGATACCGGGTTTTGGGCAGAGAGCTTTTAAGGTTGGTTTCTCCGGAGGTTGAGGAAAAAGCAGTAAAGGTTTATCAAAACTTAAAAAAGAAAACTAAAAAAACCATTGAAAAGTGGTGATTTTTATTTTTTAATTTCATGGATTTATTTTCGTTAATCAAAAACAAAAAAGCAAAAGTGGCAGTAATCGGCTTGGGCTATGTCGGTCTGCCTACGGCCGTGGAAATAGCCAGGGCAGGGTATAAGGTTTCTGGGATTGATGTTAAAAAACAAAGGGTTGATTCGGTGAATAAGGGAATTTCTTATATATTGGACGTGCCTTCCGAAGAATTGAAAAAGGTAGTTAAGAGTAAAGGATTGATTGCTTTTGACAATTACCAGCCCTTGAAGAAAGCTGATATTATTCTGATTTGCGTTCCCACGCCCTTGGATAAGAATAAGGTTCCTGATGTTTCTTATATTATTTCTACGGCAGAGGAGATTGCTAGATTTTTACGCAAAGGACAGCTAGTGGTTTTAGAAAGCAGCACTTATCCTGGTACGACCAGAGAAATAATTCTGCCGCGGCTTGAAGAAAATAAACTGAAAGTAGGAAGAGATTTCTTTTTGGCCTTTTCTCCAGAAAGAATTGATCCGGGTAATAAAAAATATACGTTCAAGGACGTTTCTCGCGTGGTTGGCGGAATAACGAAAAAATGCACTCAATTGGCAACGGAATTCTATAGAAACTTCATTAAAGCCGGAGTCATGTCTTTAAGTTCTACGGAAACTGCTGAGATGACCAAGATTTTAGAAAATACTTTCAGGCTGGTAAATATCTCAATGATAAATGAGCTGGCTCTTTTTTGCGGGAAAATGGGGATTGATATCTGGGAAGTGATTGAAGCTGCCAAAACCAAGCCATACGGCTTTATGCCTTTTTATCCTTCACCCAAGATAGGAGGTCATTGCTTTGATTCCAACCAAATACTTATTGTGGAAAAAGAAAATAGCGTTGAATTCATAAAAATCGCTGATTTATATCAACATGTTTACCAAAATACTATTTTAACTAAGGCTGCCCTGAAAAATAAAACCAAAATACCAGCTTTAGTTTCCGCTTCGTTCCCTAACAGCTCCGCCTTAAATTTTACAAATTCTCCCGATTTTGAGATTTCAATTCCCAACAATCTAAAAATCCTTTCTTACGATCTTAAAACCCAAAAGCCAGTTTTTGGTTCTGTAAAAATGCTAACTAAACGTGAAGAAAATAATCTTTATGCCATTCAAGGAGCGCATAGCCATAAACTTAAAGTTACTGATAAACATCCGGTAGTGGTGTATAAAAACAATAAATTTTCTATCAAATTTGCTAAGGACCTTAAAGGAGGAGAAAACTTAGTGGTTTTAAGAAATTTACCAAGCACCGCATTAAAAGCGAAAAGAATAACGATTGATTTAATAGATGAAATTTCAAAAGTGAGTCCGGAACTCCTCAAAAGGATAAAAATGAGACCGACCGAGCGAAAAGTAGAAGAATTAGAAAGCATTTTAAGAAAGATTGGCGTTGATTGGTACAAAAGAAGCCTTTTCCGACAATCAAATAGCCTTCCGGCCTCCTTCTTTTTGAAGAACGAGAAAAATCTAGGGTTGAAGAGAAATGAAATTTATCTTTGTATGGGACAAGGACCGTCATCTTCTAAAATAAGGAACATGTTTGAAATTGATAAAGATTTTGCCAGATTAATAGGCTATTATCTTGGCGAAGGATGTTTAACGGAAGAAAAAACAACAAAGAGAATAAGGTTTACTTTTAATTCAAATGAAAAATTTTATATAGCTGATTTAAAACAAATTTTAAACAAAAAGAATATTAAATATTCCTGCTACCAAGATAAAAATTGGCAAAGTTTTCATGTAAAAGTATCTTCGGAAATTTTAGGAGTTTTATTTAAAAATATTTTAAGTTGCGGAAAGAATTGTTATGAGATGAAAATACCTTCTCAGCTTTTTCTTTCAAATAAAACATTGAGAAAAGAGGTACTCGCCGGAATTCTGCGAGGAGAGGGCGGCGTCTATCACGTGAATAAAAAAAGCGAATACCTTAAAAACCATAAAAAATATTTTCATAACTCAAATTCTATTTGTGTTTCATTTTATTCTTCCTCACCAACTTTATTCGAGCAGGTCCAGTTAATTCTTCACGAAATGGGAATTTTTCCAAGACTATGTAGAAAAAGAGAACAACTTTTAGAGATAGGTGGTTCTCAAAATCTTAAAAAGATTTCTGAAATATTTGGGGGAGAAAAAGAGAAAAAAATAGATGATTATATAAAAAATGTCCGAAAAGAAATTAACTATAAAAAAGTAAAAATTTATCAAAACTTCATTACGTTAAAAATAGAGAAAATAATAAAAGAACCTGTCAAAGAAGTGTTCTCGCTTGAAGTTGAACCAACAAACACTTTAATAACCACTTCTGGGATCATAGCTCATAATTGCATTCCTTTGGATCCGTTTTATCTGTCATATAAGGCCAAAGAGTATAATTTCTGGACAAGATTTATTGAACTGGCCGGAGAAATAAATGAGCAGATGCCGCATTACGTCATTACCAGGATGATTACGGTTTTGAATCGTAATAAAAAACCATTAAAAGGGTCAAGGATATTGGTTTGGGGGGTGACTTATAAAAAAGATATAGCTGACCCAAGAGAGGCGGCAGTTTATGAGATCGTGCCGGATTTGCTGAAAAAGGGAGCTAAGGTTGATTATTTCGATCCTTTTATTCCAAAGATTGAATTGAGAAACGGCCGACTTGATAGACCGCAAGTTCTGAGGTCAATAAAATATAATCCTGCTTGTTTGAAGAACTACGATTTAGTTTTGATTTTAACTGACCATTCCGGGTTTGATTACAATGAATTGGCTAAAAAATCAAAATTAGTTGTTGACACTAGAAATGCCATTAAATCAAGAAAATATAAAAATGTCAGCTGGTTTTAATAAAAAATTCGCTGTTATTGGTAAAGGTTTCATATACAATCTTCATTCAGAAGCCATTGCTAAAATAGGTGGGGAAATTGTAGATAT
>Ga0265297_10011354_pt1 | contig 10918 bp, 12 predicted proteins | sample Munlanlwell13791_FD_192502 | JGI IMG/M metagenome (GOLD analysis project Ga0265297, IMG submission 192502) | Leachate microbial communities from a municipal landfill in Southern Ontario, Canada - Leachate well 137-91 | ecosystem: Engineered > Solid waste > Landfill > Unclassified | place...
TGGATCGGGCCGGCAATGCCGCTAAGAAGTCAATCCGCGTGGCCTTTGACCCGGTGGAAAAGACCCTTTATACCTATGATGACAACGGTAACCTGATCCGCAAGGAAGAGCCGGGTAAAACCTATAACTTAAGTTATGACGCGCTTAATCGCCTGAAGCGCTTTAAGGGCGCGGGCCTTGACGAAACCTACCAGTATGATGGAGAAGGGAGGAGAACAGGCGTTAAGACCGGCTCAACCACTACCAGCTACCTCTACGACGGCTTAAATGTCATCCTGGAGCGTAGCGCCGCAGGAACTACTACTTCCCGCTATATCCGTAACCCCAATGCTCCGGGCGGTATCGGAGGGGTCATCAGCCGGCTCTCGGCGAGCAATACCCCCAGCTATTACCACTACGACGGCTTAGGCAGCGTAACCAACCTGACTAATGCCAACGGCAAGAGTACGCAGAGCTATAACTATGATGCCTTTGGTAACAGCCAAGGAAGTGCCTCCGGCAATCGCCGCTTCCTGACCAAAGAAGCCGATGCAACAGGCTTGATCTACTATGGCGCAAGATATTATGATCCAAAGATCGGGAGATTCATTAGTAAGGATCCATTGGGATTTGTGGATGGGCCAAATGTCTATAGTTACGTAAAAAATAATCCTATAAACTCTATTGATTTGTATGGCTTAGACACTTATTATATAAATAATCAATTTTCAACTATAACTCCAACCAATAGCCCCATTTCACATAGTTTTTTAGCCATAACTGATATCGATCCTATCACAGATAAAGAAATCGTAGTTAAAACTTTTAGCTGGGTAAATACAAACGGTGGATCGTGGGAAAATCCATTAAAAGAGCAAAATATCAAAGGAGCTCAAAGAGCTATTGATACTGGAGTGGGATCCTGGAAGAAAGGCAATGATACTTTAGATCCTTATATTGAAGCGGTATTTGAAAAATTCAAGAATGAAAAAGGCGGTTATTGGCCTTTTGATGGGAATTCTTTTAGGGGTACCTGTAAAAACCAAGCCGATAGATTAGCTAAAACGGCGAAAAAATGTCGTAACTAACCAGGAGGTTTATTATGAGCTGGTGGAAGGTAATTGTTATTGGGTGTTGTGCCTATTGGTTAATCTTTTTTATATCGTTTTTACTTTTCGTCCAATTTGGATTGGGCTATTCTTTTCCTAAATTATCTAGTATTATTGCAGAAATTTTGGCTTTTCCGACAACGAGCGGGAAAAATTACAACATTTTTTTCAATATGGTTTTTTGGTCTATTTTAATCGCAGGAGTAATTAAGTTCTTATATTTTATAGCCTCTTGTTTTTTGAGAAAATAAAAAACCCATAATACCCATAATACCCATAAGACCGTTTCTAGATAACACCATCTGATACAAGAAGTTGCGTTAGACCTGTCCCCGCTCTTTGAAAAAACCTGTTAGAAACCTCCTCCCAAGACGTCTATTATTATAGGAAGGAGGGATGTCTTATGGCACGAAGAATAAGGCTTTACTATGACCATGTAATGACCCCCATTAGCCGAGGAGTTTTCAAGTTAAAAAGAAAAAGTGACAGTCACTCAAGTGACAGTCACTTTTGTAAGGCACGGAGGAGGACTAATGCAAAAAACCTTATTACTTATTCTTTTTGCTAACTTATGTTTTCCTGTTTTTCTCTATGCCCAGATGAGTTCGACGGATAAATACCGCATGCAGGAACAGTTTGATAAGTTTAGAAATAAAGTCCAACACAGCTCTCAGAGCACTTTCACCAATGCCCGCGAGGTCATTGAAGACAAAAAAATAGAAGCCGGGCAACATCTGGAAGGCCACGAGACAGCTACCGAGGTTTTCACTAAACTTGCCGAAAAAAGCCAAAAACAAGCCGTGGCCAGTTCTATGGGCATCTACCTTTTCCCTGTCTTGATCATCGCGGTTATAGGCTTGGCCATACTGTTACTATGGCATCAGAGTATATAACCACGAAACCGCCCAATAACCGCCGCATTTAAATTTGACTAAGCCCTCCTCATAATATATACTTATAGCATGCCTTTACCTTCCAAAGATAATCTCCTTATCGGCCAGATGCTCATTGAAGAGGGCGTGATCACGCCTGAACAATTGGATAAAGCCCTCTTCGAGCAAAAAAACAGGGAGGAGCCCCTTTGCACGACCTTGGTCCGCCTGGGTTTTACCAGCGAAGAAAAAGCCTTTACCCTCCTCAGCCGCCAGTTGAACATACCGTATGTAAAATTAAAAAACCGCAAGATCGATCCTGCGGTAATCAAGAAGGTTACCGCCAAATTCGCCAGCCATTATAAAGTGATCCCTCTGGAAATAGAGGACAGCACCTTATGCGTGGCCATGGCTGACCCTTTAGATATCCGCACCCTTGATGACCTGCGCCTGCTCCTGGGCTTGGAGATAAAAGGCGCATTGGCGAGCGAAACCGAGATACTGGAAGCAATCCGTAAGTATTACGGAGTTGGCGCCGAGACCATCGAGCGTATTATTTCCGAAAAGGCCTCGCCTGAAAGACTAGATGAAACAAGAGATAAGGCCGAGGACATTGAGGCCCTGGCAGAAGACGCTTCGATCATCAAATTCGTCAATCAAATACTATCCGAAGCGATCAAAGACCGCGCGACGGATATTCACCTGGAGCCGTTCGGGGACGAATTACGCACGCGTTTTCGCATCGACGGCATTCTCTACGAAATCAATACTCCGGAAACAATAAAATATTTCCAGCCCGCGATCGTCTCACGCATCAAGATCATGGCTAAGCTGAATATCGCCGAGCGCCGCCTTCCCCAAGACGGCAGGATCAAGGTTCGGGTAGGAGAAGAAGAGCTGGACCTGCGCGTTTCGATCATCCCTTCGGCCTACGGAGAAGGAGTTCACATAAGGATATTAAGCGCTAAGTTTTTCCTGGAGCTGGAAAAGCTTGGGCTTCTGGAAGACGATTTAAAGCTTATTGAACAGGCGATCAAAAAGCCCCACGGTATAATTTTTGTTACCGGGCCTACGGGATCGGGAAAAAGCACCACGCTTTACGCCTCTTTGGCGCGCATCAATTCTCCGGGAATCAAAATCATCACTATCGAAGACCCCATAGAATACCAGCTTAGGGGCGTCAACCAGATACAGGTAGCGCCTAAGATCGGCCTGAATTTCGCCCTGGGCCTAAAGCACATTTTAAGGCATGACCCGGATGTGATCATGGTCGGAGAAGTGAGGGATTATGAAACCGCCGAGATCGCCATCCGTTCGGCATTGACCGGCCACCTGGTTTTTTCCACTCTGCATACCAATGACGCTGCCGGCGCGGTAACCCGCCTATTGGATATGGGCGTAGAGCCATTTCTGATATCTTCTTCGCTGGAATGCCTGATCGCACTGCGCCTGGTCAGGACCATTTGCCCCAAATGCAAGGTCCCGGTAAAATCCAAAAGCGAGATCTTCAGCCAGATGGCCGATATAAAATTTGACGCCGGAAAAGTTGACCTTTACGAAGGCAAGGGCTGCGAATATTGCCGCTTTACCGGTTACCGCGGAAGGACCGCGATCTACGAAATATTGACCGTAACCGAACCTATCCGGGAACTTATCCTCGGACGCGCCTCCAGCCAGCAGATCAAACAAAAAGCCGTAGCCAACGGCATGCGCACCCTGCGCTACGACGGCTTAAGAAAAGTGCTCGCGGGAATAACTACTCTGACCGAAGTCGTGAGGGTAACGCAGCAAGAAGAGCTGCCGGAAGATTAATGCCCAAGTTCATCTACACCGCCAGATCCGGGCCTGACCAGCTTTTGCAGGGAGAGATTGAAGCTGAAACAGAACAGGAAGCGATCGAGAAGCTCACCAGGCAGGACCAGTACCCGGTTTCCCTAAAACAACTGAACCTTATCTCCCAAAGAAAGGGTATCCTGGGATTTAAAAAGATCACCGGAGCGGAAACCACCCTTTTTACCCGCCAATTATGCGAACTTAATGAATCCGGGGTCAATCTTGTCAAAAGCCTCTCCATCATCGGCAACCAGACCTCCAACGCACACCTCAAAGCCGTAATCAGGGACCTGTTGGCTAAAATCAAGGAAGGGAGCACTTTATCCGAGAGCCTTGCCGCGCATCCGGATATATTTTCGGGTATGTACACGGCAATGGTCCGTTCAGGAGAGATCGGCGGGACGCTTGAGCCATCCTTAAAACGGCTGGCGGATTTCCTGGAGAACGAAGAAGGTTTAAAAAGTTCGGTAAAAAGCGCGCTTATTTATCCGACCTTTGTCTTTTCCGTCGGCCTCCTGACCGTCTTCATCCTCCTGACCTTTGTCATCCCGCGGCTGGTCTCTATGTTCAGGGATATGGGCCAGACCCTACCGCTCCCCACGCAGATATTGATCTCCCTCTCCGGATTTATGGCAAATTACTGGCTGCTCATGCTCCTGGCCATCTTTGCCTGCCTGCTCATATTCAAAAGGACAATCAAAACAGTTAAGGGAAAGTTATCCTGGGACGCGTTCAAATTAACAATTCCGCTCTGGGGGCGGATCACCCTCAAAAGCGAGCTCGGCCGCTGGCTGCGCACGTTATCGCTCCTTCTCTCAGGAGGGATATCTATACTTACATCCCTGGACGTCTCCAAGACAGTGGTGGAAAATGAAGTCTTGAAGATCGAGGCCGAGAGGTTGATCAAACAGTTAAACAGGGGGCAAGGCCTCTCTTCGGCAATGCGGGAATCCGGATTCTTCCCGGAATTTGTGGTCAATATCGTAGGGGTGGGAGAAGATACCGGTTCAATGGATAAAGCCCTCTTGAGGATAGCCGATAATTACGAAAAGTCCGTGGCTCAGGAATTAACGACGCTAACGCGGCTGCTTGAGCCGGTAATTATACTGTTTATGGGCCTGGTCGTGGGCTTCATCGTCCTGTCTATGCTCTTACCCATCTTCCAGATCAACTTTATGGTCAGATGAAGACGCAAAAAGGATTTTCCTTATTAGAGCTTCTGGTAGCAATAGCTATCCTATCCGCGGGGATCCTCGTCGTCCTGCAGGCAGCAGGCCACTGTGCCCGCCTCGCCGGCATCTCCAAGGATACCCTTAGCGCGCTCCTTTTGGCCGAAGATAAATTGCAGGAATTACAATATAAAGAAAGATCCGCGCAGCTCACGGAAACAGCGGGTTCAGGAATAAACGGTAAATACGCCTGGAGTTACGATCTTGAATTCAACCCTTCTCTAAACCTCTATCAATGCAGCCTTAATATGTCCTGGGAGAAGGCCGGAAGAGATGAAAAACTGGCGGTCAATACTTTTTTAACCAAATGAAAAATCGCAGATCCTTCACTTTGCTCGAACTGCTTATTTCCATCTCCATCTTCGCGGTGGTCATGCTCTCGCTTTATGCCGCTTTCAGTTCGGGGATATTCGGCTTGCGCCGGGTCGAAGAAGAGGCCGTCGCCTCCGAGACCGGTTATCTCGCCTTAAGCAGAATAGGGAGGGATTTACGGAACGCGTTCGCCTATTCGGCGGATGACGTAAAATTCACGGGGCAGAAAAACACCTTAAGCTTTCTTACGCTCGGACCTGAATTCACCGCGGTCAGCTATACCTTAAGCGGGAATAACCTCCTGCGGTCAGCCGGAATAAATAAAGACGCCCTAGATACCGACTCCGGCATCAAACCCAGGGTAGTGGCTAAAAATGTAAAACAGATCGAGTTTACTTATATCTCTTGCGACCCGGATACTAAAGAACTGACAGAGGCCGGGGATTGGAAAGATACCGCTGCCTTGCCCGTAGCGGTGCGGGTAATCCTTACCCTGGAAAAAAGAGAAAACGCGCCTTTGAGCCGTACGATCTATTTATTGTAATGAGAACGAACCAGAAAGCGCAAGTCCTGGTCATCTTTCTCTGGATACTTATCGCCCTGGCCATTTTTACCGTCAGCCTGAGCGACCGGGTTTCCATGGCCCTGAAATTCACGCAAACTCGTAAAGACATCCTGAAAGCCGGATACCTGAGTTATGCCGGCTTGAACATAGCCATCGTTGAATTAAAAAATGACGCTCCTGTTTATAACGACCTGGCCGATATCCGGACCAAGGTAACCGATGAAGAAGCTAAAATAAATATCAATTATGGCTCCCCGGAGCTTCTGCTTGCGCTGATGGAATATTATAATATTTCGCCTGCCCAGGAGATCGTCAATAACCTGTTGGCCTGGAGAGGGGATATCCCGGATATCGAAAAAATCTATGAAGGGCTGGGCTATCCGTGCAAGGCCAAGCCTTTCGCGAATACAGCCGAGCTTATGTTGATAAAGGGGATAGACGAAGAGGCCTTTAAAAAGATCTCTCCAGCGGTTACGGTCTACGGCGAAGGAGGCATAAACATCAATACCGCTTCCGCGGAAACCATAAAAATACTCTGCCGCAGCCTGGCCAAGCAACAGGAATACGGCGAAGCGTGCGCCGACAGAGTGGCAGACGCATTTATCGCCCTGCGCGATAACAAGCCGGCCTTTAACGATAAAAGCGGGATCGAAATTAGCTTTACGGATAGCGAGGCAACCAATATCTTTAACGCCCTGATCGAGGCCGGGGAGATCGCCTCTAATAATTTTATGGTTGAAGTTAGCGGGAATACGGGTAAAATAACAACAAGGGTGTCGGTTGTCTATAACCGCGCGGAAAATCGTATTGAAAGCTGGTATGAAGGATAAAAATAAAAAAGCGATATTTATACTCCAGTTGTCCGAAGGCCGCCTGAAGATAGTAAAATACGTTCGCCATCTTAATACCCAGACCAGGATCACGGGAGTAAGCCTGCTGGAGGCCCCTTCCTGGCAGGAAATAGGACCGGCCCTGGCTAAAGAAGGTTTCAGCTCCAACGAGGTAAAGATAGCGCTCCCCAGAAATCAGGCTACCTGCCGTTTTTTAAAGCTCCCCGCCAAAGACCCGCAGGAACTGGAAAAAATATCCGGCTTACAAGCCGGTCTCTATCTCCCTTATCCGGCAGAAGATCTGGTTACCGCCTATCAACTCATCCAAACGGATAAACACGGCTTTTCGATGATAGTCCTGACCATCTGCCATAAGAACGCGATAGCCAACTACCTGGATCTCTTCAGCGATAAGGCCAAACACGCTCAACTCAGCATTATCCTAAGCTCTTACGGCCTTTGTAATCTCTTCTACCATTTACAGCCGGAGGAAAACGCCACTGTCTTACTCGTCGATATGGACGAACAGCAGGCGGAATTAGTGATCGTTTCCAGGGCCAAGGTGATCTTCAGCCGCTCGGCCAGGATAGACAAAGGGCTGTCAGGATGGGGCGCCGCTTTAACAACGGAGATCACCAAAACAAAAGACGCCTTTGTAAAAGAGGGGGAGGGCGGGCAAATCGGCAAAATCGTCATCCTTGCCGCCAAAGACCTCCGACAGGAAGATATCGCCAAAATAGGGGAAGAGGGAGGATTACCGGTAGAATACCTTAATTACGCGGAGAGATTGCATCTTAAAGAAGCGGAAACTTCTCTTTGCCTTAAATATTCCTTTGCCGGCCTGCTCGGTTTAGCCATTAAGGATCTGCCTGATTCGCTCAACATACTACCCGGGGCGCTCAAAGAGGCCAAGCTGAAGCTCAGGCGCCGAAAAGAAATGGTTGTGCCGGCCCTCCTGATCAGCGGGATATTTTTCGCTTTTTTCCTGGGGATGGCCAGGAACCTGGAGAATAAAAAGATCTACCTGCAGAGACTGGAAAAACAGTTAAGCGGGATCACCGGAGAAGCCAAACCGCTGGAAGATATAGAAAAACGCTTCAGGATAATCGCGGATAATTCCCGGAAAAAGGATTCTCCTTTAGCTATTCTTTACGAATTACACCACATCATGCCTGTCCATGCCAGTCTCATAAATTTAAGTTATGAAGAAGGCCGGCTAGTAGTTTTGCGCGGGGAGACCACGGATATTAATGACGTCTTTAACCTCGTACCGGCTATGGAAAAGTCTCCTGCTTTTGCCAGGTTCAATATCAAGATAAGGTTCGCCACCCGCAGAAAAACCCAAAGCGGCGAAGTCATTGATTTCGAAATCGTATGCGCGAGGTAACATGCCGAAAACCCTGAATAGAAGAGAAAAAATAATCCTTCTCTCAGTTATCATGCTGGTCATCCTGGCTATCGGCTTCAGGGCCCTGGTTGCCCCTGTGCTGGCCAGAAACGCGGTGCTTGACACCGAGATCAAGATAACCCGCTTAAAACTAAAGAAATATCTCGGCCTTTTAAATCAAAAAGAAGAGCTTAAAAACGCATACGCTAAGCTGTCCCGCGTAAGCGTTACACCGCAGGAGGGACAAGCTACCTCCACCGGCATCTTGTCGGATATTGAGAATTTAGCTAACGATTCCGGCCTGTATATCATTGATATTCGTCCGGAACCCCGCAAAAACACCGCTGCTAAAGAAAACTACGTGCAGCTGCGTACAGAAGGAGAGATGGAAAGCTACCTCAAATTCATTTATAGCATCGAGAATTCACTGCGCCTATTACAAGTCAAAAAACTCCAGCTCCAAGCCAAGAATGGTTCGTCCCGCCTGGAAGGAAACTTCCTTATTTCGCAGGCAATAACGCAATAATTTCCATCATAAACTACTTAATAAAGTTATAAAAAAAGTATCTACAGGAACAAAAGACCTTGACAAATAGCAAGTTAATGATATACTCTCTACTTAGAGAGCAAATAATGGAAACTAACATTTACCTGATTAAAGACCTGGCCAGATTAACCGGGCATTCGATTTATACCCTCAAATATTACCTTAAAATCGGGTTAATCAAAGAAAAAGGCCGCAGCCTTGAGACCCGTTACCGCTATTTTGACGACAGCACTGTAGAAACCCTGAAAAAGATCCGCTGTTTAAGGAGAGAGAAAAGACCCATTAAAGAGATAAGGGATGAGCTACTTTAACAGCTTAGGCCTGCGCAAAGAGCCTTTTTCCACCAGCCCTGACCCTGAATTCCTTTACCGTTCTTCCAGCCATGATACCGCCTTAAAACGCCTGGAGATCGCCATTAGATTACGCCGCGGTTTAAGCGTGATCTTCGGAGACGTAGGCACCGGCAAGACCACGCTTCTGCGCGCTCTCTTACAGGCTTTCCAGGATGAAGGGGATTTTATTTTTCATATGATCCTCGACCCCAGTTATAAATCCGAATTCCAATTTTTAGCCACTTTGGTCAGGATGTTCGACATTACCCCGGAATTTAAATCCACGCTCGATTTCAAAGAGTCGCTGCAAAAATATCTCTACCAAAAAGGGGTGGAAGAGCATAAAACCATCGTCTTGCTGATCGATGAAGGCCAAAAGATGGATCTTGAGAATTTAGAGGCGCTCAGGACCCTGCTTAATTACGAAACCAATGAATACAAGCTCCTGCAGCTGGTGATCATGGGACAGGCGGAACTTCTCCCGCGTATGCGCAGGATGCGTAATTTTATGGACCGTATATCCCTGAAATATACGCTCAACCCCCTGGACCAGGATGAGACCAAAGAACTGATCGAATTCCGGCTAAAACAGGCAGGGCTGGCTGAGCCATCCGCGATCTTTACGGATAAGGCGATCGCGTTGATCTATGAATATTCACAGGGTTACCCGCGTAAGATCGCTATGCTCTGCCATGACTGCCTGGAAACCATCGTAATGAAAGAACAGGCGGTGGTGGACGCTGAAACAGTCAAATCCCTGTCTGCTGCCCAGGAGAAAAGTCTGTGAAAAAAGGCATTACTCCCGAAGAAAGGCTCCTGCGCCTGATCCGCGGCCCTAAAAAACCCGGGTTGGCTGCGCCAGAGCAAGCAGTCCGCATAAAAAAACCGGATCTCCGGCCTCTCGCTGCCGGCCTTTTAAATTTTCAAAATATCCGTAAAGGAATACTTATTGCTTTCATCATCTCCTGCGTTTACCTGGGGGCGGCAGTTCTCTATCCGTTATTCATCCCGAAAAACCCTCCTTTTCCAGAATCGGCGGGAGGCAAGACCGCGGCTGAAAGGATCACCCTAAGCCAAGAAGCCATCCCGTTCTCCTCTTATTCCGAGGCAATTCAGGACAGGCGGCTTTTCGCCGGATCAGCCCTCCGGAATGAAGAAGGAGGAGTGCCGGTAGTTTTGGGAAATGAGCTGATCAAAGATATCAGCCTGGTGGGGATACTCAGCGGCGACAGCCCGCAGGCGGTGATCGAAGATAAGAAAACGCAAAAAACCTATTATGTGGCCAGAAATCAGCTTATCGGCAAGTTCAAGGTTGAGGATATCCGGGAAGGGAAGATCATCCTCGGCTTAAACGGACAAAAATACGAACTTTATCTCTAAGGGAGGACCTATGGGTAAAACATTATTTTTCGGCGCGATCTTAACGCTGCTCCTGTCAGCGCCGGGCATGCCGGCCGCGGCACAACCATCCAATATGAACATCACCTCTTCCGGGACTCCGCATAAGATCTCGCTGGATGTTAAAGGTATGGATATTGTCGATGTGCTGAAGATGCTGGCTACCCGCTCCGGAATGAACATAGTCATTGGAAGGAACGTGGGCGGCAAAGTGACTCTTTTTCTGAAAGATGTGGAGACGCAGGACGCCTTCGAGATCATTATACTCGCCAACGGCCTGGCCTACGATAAAGAGGGGAGTATCGTCAACATCATGACGCAGAAAGACTATGAACTGCTTTACGGCGCGCCGTTTAGAGATAAAAAACAGGCCCGGATCATCAAATTAAACTACGCCAAGGCGGCTGACCTGGCGCGGCCCCTGAATCAATTCAAGACAGTTGCCGGGCGCGTCATCGTGGACGAAGGATCAAACACCCTGGCCATCATCGACGTACCTGAAGCAACTAGGTCAATGGAAGAATT
>Ga0265297_10011355_pt1 | contig 10918 bp, 20 predicted proteins | sample Munlanlwell13791_FD_192502 | JGI IMG/M metagenome (GOLD analysis project Ga0265297, IMG submission 192502) | Leachate microbial communities from a municipal landfill in Southern Ontario, Canada - Leachate well 137-91 | ecosystem: Engineered > Solid waste > Landfill > Unclassified | place...
GTTCTGAATATTAGTTTCATCGTATGTATAGGAAATTGCTACATACCACTTTTCATTACTTCCTTTAGAGATAACGAAGTTATTAATCTTTCCTGTCATACATTTATTATTAACTGGTTCTGAAAGTTTAAGAGGACTTTTAATTAACGGTAATTTAATAGTCCATTCGTCTATCAGCTTTGCTTTGTCATTCTCTATGTAGAACGAACGTTTTGATGTAAATTTCTTTCGTTTAGGAAAACCAAACTGTTTTGGGTTATCGTAATGCCGTTTCTTTGCTAGACCAAAATTCTTTATTGCTTGGTCCATTGAACCTTTTGGACTTTCATACATCCAATCAGTTTTAAGTGCATTAAACTCTTTGCGGAGTTCTGCTGTAGATACTGACTTTTGTCCTGACTTTTTCTTGGAGAACCATGTTTCACGTGCCCAATTGTATGCATAACGGGCGCATCCACATGCGCTGTTGAGCTTATGCTCAACTGCATTGTCCGTTATTAACATTATTTTCTGAGCACTAATGATCATTATTTAGGGTCCTTGTAATCAAAATGAACTATATACATATAGTTTATATACTATCGTTTATAAATATACATTATTTATAGACTTAGAGTCTATCTCCTGTATATAGTTGGTTTTTATTAGCAATTAATAAAAATGGAAAATCGTGTACGTTTTTATATGATGGCATTGGTTGTAAAGAATTTAATAAAAATGCATTAATACTTAATAAAGGAATATGTAAAACTAAATATTTAAGTGGAAACTGGTGGAAACATAATACATATCATAAAAGAAACAATAATATATATTATATACACAATCATAAATATAACACATCAATAATGCGAGTAATAAATAACGAAATATCAATAACCTATTATTTTAAAGACAGGAAAACAGAATTTTTCAAACACAACCCACAACAATTAAATATGGTATTCACATTAATAATTGAAAAAATAAATAACCAATTTAAAATGAATTTACAATTAGATGAAAAAAGAAAATCATTTGAATCCTATATACATGTAATTGATATGAACACAAAAAACAAATTAATATTAACTTGGAAAAATAGTTATACATAAGGAAAAATATGAAACACGAAAATATAGTATTAAAAACTGCGTTTGACTGGTACAATGAATTAACCCCCACAATCCATATAATAGATAATGATGGTTGGCGAGATAAGGAATTAAACTCATGGAATACCGAGTTAATTACTAAAGATGAATATTTAACTAGATTAAGTCTATGTACAATTGAATAAGGAAACTATGATGACTGATCCACAAATAAATTCTGTAATAACTTGGAAAACAAACGATAATATTATCCTAAGTGGTATATGTATAGAGTGTACAGCTAAATTATATGGCCAAAATGTTGACCCTATATATGAGGGGTATAATTATACTATGCAAACATTTGACGATGAAATATACGAAATAACATATAATGATATAATAAAATATGTAAATTCAAACGGATATGAAAAAATTATTAAATATTGATAGAATTTTTTACTATATTTATTATATATTAAACACACCATTAAAAAAGGATACAATATGGCATATTTAAATAAAGCGACAATAATAGGAAATTTAGGAAAAGACCCAGAAATAAAATTAACGCCTACGGGAAAGAAAAAGGTTTCTTTTTCTGTAGCAACTACACGGAAATATCATGATTCTAATAATGAACTAAAAGAATTAACATCATGGCACAACATAATTGGTTGGGGTAAAATAGCAGATATTATTGAAAAGGTTAATCTTAGAAAGGGTATGTGCGTATATATTGATGGTGAAATAACATATAGAAGTTGGGAAGATCAGAATGGGCAACATCATAATGTAACGGAAATTGTTATTAATGATATTCAAATATTAACAAAACGCGATAGTACACAAGATGGCGTATACAATGGTGGTAGATATCCTGATCAAAGATCTCCATATGATCAACAGTCACAACCAGATTTACATCAAAAAAATTATAATCAGTATCAAGAACCCCTATTGCCTAAGCAACAAACATTACCTATTGCGCCTGATATGTATTATAATAATGAATTACCTAATGTTGATATGACAAACGATTTGCCATTTTAATAAAAAAAATAATATATTTTAAGGAGACAATATGACAGAAAATACAAGAGAAATTACATTAGATGAAGCAAAAAAACTTTATAATTCATCGGAAGAAGCTAGAGTATTTTTGCTTTCTAAATTTACTAAGGAAGAATTAGAAGGAAAGACAATACCAACTCAAGAAGAATTTAATAAATTCTTTGAAGAAAATATATTTTCGCAAATTGATTATTCTAAAACTAAGTTTTTAGATTGTAATAATGGACATGTTTCAAAAACACCCACAAGTAGAATTGAATTAAATAATTCCGATAATAAATGGTTATTTGATTATAATTATGAACAGAAAAGGCAACGGTTTTGGTATTCATATCAACGTGTGTATACCATTCTTCAAAATAAATTTTCTTTGCAATATGATGAATGCAGATGCTTTATGAAAAGTCTGGTAGAGAAATACTTCAATTTAACCGATGTTACAATTAGCTTCCAATGATATGTAATTTCATCATATGTTGAGAAACACTTCAATTTACCAAATTATACATTAAGTAATTCAATATTAAAGTAATAATTTATAAGCATTATCACTAATATTTTAATAGGATCAAATACTATGACATTGGTTAAAAAACTAGATAATAACAAATATGTATCATTAGATGAAAATGTTGTAATACAATATATTAAAAATGAACTACATATTAAACAAATAAAAGAAAACACCACGTCTATTATATTTAATCCACAACTTGACGCTAATAACAACATTGTATTACCACCAAACTATATTCTAGTTTCAGGTGAAACATATAAAATTGCTAAATTACTTTTTGAAAATGATTGGTATCTTGGTGAATGTGATGATGAATATTTAGATTTTGATAATATTGATAAATGTTCAATATCTATTGATTCCAAGGAAGTTGTATTTATTGATGATAGTGGTGATTTTTCACATATTAAATTAGATTGTTATGCTGTAATTGGTAGATTGTATATGTTGTATAATGACGAAATAAAATTTACATCATTATTTAAATAATTTAATACATTTTTATAATAAAAAGGAAATATCATGAATAAAATTTTTTATGCATTAAGAAAATATAATAATAAACCAAGCGTATTCTACATTATGAACAATGATAATATTTGGTGGCTAGAATCTATTATGTGGAAAACTGGTGAAAATAGATATATTAAACAAACAGTATCTATTGATTTATATAGAAACGAAACAAAACCACTATGTGGTGAATATTATAGAAACGAAGTGATAAAACCATTAAACACATTTAAATTTTACATAGAAAACAATTTTCCAAACGATAATATATCAGTTTTTGAAAGAATTCAGCTATTAACGGCTCAACCATGTAAAAATTTAACATATAGTGAACACATTTAATATTATTTTTACTATATTATATGTATATAGGTTAATGTTTATATTTTTTATACGATAGATTAATTAAAAATTGAATCACTTTTTATAATTAATTTAAAAAGGTAAACATTAACAAATATAACAAACATTAAAAAGGTAGGATAACCATGACCAAAGTAAAAACCATCATAATCGCAGGAATATTGTTTTTATGTTCCTGTTCGGATAGTAGTACATCCAGCAGTAATACTGAATATAGTTCAGAAGCTCAAACTGAACTATCAAGCAGTAGCGTAGGAACAAGTAGTTCTGATATTGCTGTGAGCAGTAGCGGCACATTAACCAGCAGTAGTTCATTGGTCGTAGTAGACCCCATGAGCAGCGAAAGTAAGAGTAGCAGTAGTAATAGTGGCATTATTACAAATAAAGCGTTGCCAATATCATTATACATGACAACGGCAAGCAAGGTACTACAAAAGACAGTCCAAAGTATATCTGCTATGAAAAAAGAAGCATATGATATAGATTTGGATACCATTAATGCCACGACTGAATTTTGGTTTATTATAGTTAACAATGGAGATTCGGCAATTACCGGATTGAAAATAACATCAGATCATTCCTCATTCAAAGTAACGCCGGATACAATGGTTACACTATCTCCGTTAAATGGTGATGTTGGTATGATTACTTTAATCAAGGTAACTGTTGAACACGGGATTAGTGCCTCTGGACTTGAAAATGCCAATCTCTTAACGGGTGATCAATATTCACATATTAAATTCTCTGGTAATTATATGGATTCCGCTTTCTCGGTTACATATACTATGCACTCCTTTGCTAAACGTATGGTTGTCTATCTCAATGTGCCTGATACTGTCCTTATGCAACGTGGGTTTGTGGTAACATCATTCCAAACTCCCCATATTACCGATTCTTTATATCTTCTTCTTGGTTCTGGTAACGCAGTAAAAAATTATTCATCAAAATTTAGATATATATATGTAGACGCGAATTCTAGTAATTGCTACTTAGAATTTTCTAATGATGGTATTCCTTATACTGTGGATTCATCTTTCAATAAAACATTTAAGTCCATGACTGAATTTGAAGCTTTATCAACCGAGGATGTGTATAGTTTCGTTGTTACCGATAGTGTTGCTTATAATTATTTTGTTGATAAAACATCTTATACTACATATTTCGATAACTATTCTACTTATCTAAGGGATAGAAACTGTGCTACGCTCGTCATTGACAACTATTACAATACCCAGTATATCGTAAAATAAACTACCAATAATTCACAATTACAAATGATAGTAAACTTTTTATTAATGATAATAAAAAGTTTACTATTTATTTACTGTTATATAATAAAGGATTAATATGTTTGGAATAAATAAGAATAAAGATAAAGATACTTTAAAAGAATTAAATATAACTACTCTAATGCATAGCTTAGGATACCAAATTGGTTTACTTGAAGCTACTATGCCAATGTTGTCTTTAACTGACGGTATTGATGTTTATAAGACATTGAAACAAAGTATAAATATTTTGAATAAAAAGTTTTCTATTGATGAATTAGAAGGTAAAAGAGAGATAACAGAAAATTATGTAATTACACAAGAAGAATTCGATAAATTGGTTAAAGAAAATATTTTACCTTTAATTGATTATTCTAAAACGGCGGTTTTAGATTGGTATGGGTGTCCGTCACAAACACCAACGAGCAGAATTGTATTAAGAAATTCAAATAATGAATGGTTATTTGATTATAATTATGATCCAGAAAATCCACATTTTTATTATTCTTATGATCGCGTTTATACTATTTTAACTAAGCATCTTTCATGTGAAGTTTATTATAGTAACAAACGCATGAAAAGTTTTGTAGAAAACCAATTCAATCTGCATGATGTTCCACTATGTAATATAAAGACAATATAAAGACAATATAATATTTATATTATAAAATTAATAAACACAATATTGTTTATTACACGTTATCTAAAACAATAATAAAAAGGACTATATGATTGAAGATATTAAAAATAAAATAATTGATATGCATTTTTATAATAAGCAAGAGAAATCAATTAGTGTTATATGTGGATTTATAACATTTGATTCAATAAATGAAAAGGAATCAGCGGATAATACATTTAAAATATTTAAAGATAATAATATATCAGTTGGAATAAATGGTATAAAATCAATTAAATTGGATGTATTTCCAGAAGAAAACGATCCAAATGAAATAACAGTATATTTTGATATAATATTTGTTAATAGACCGAAGAATATACTAAAAGTTACTAAAAGTTTAAATATTATAAAGGAATATTAATAAATGAACCAAAGCGTAATTTCGTTTTTTGAACATAATAAAAAAATAAATAATAAATTAATTGATGATATATTAAATATGTATATTGAATCGTATAATTCATCTATATTTAATTATATTGATTGGTTATTTCCAACAATTACAAAATATGAAACAAATTATAATTGTATACTTGATTACGAAACTATCATGTATATTAAGCACAATAAACAATGCATGTCTAGTTTTAATAAAAATATATATTTAATAAAAGATATATTTAATGAAAGCACCATATGGATGTCATATACAAATAACAATGTACAAAAAATACCACAAATTTTAGAATCTATTATTACATTGAAAAATAAAGAAATATCCAGATCAATATTTGATTCTATACTATTACGATGCGATAGCGAAGAGTTTAAATTATCAAAAACAGAAATAATTAAATGTGAACATTTGTTTAATTAAGGAAACCTGTATGAATACTTGCACATTTTTGATAGGAATACCAGCATCCGGTAAGTCTACCTATGCTAAAAATCATGGTAAAAACATTGTATCAACCGATTCTATTAGAAAAGAAATAAACGGCGATGAGAATATTCAAGCAAATCGTGGATTAATTTTTAATATAGCGCATAAAAGAATAATTAAAATATTGAAAAATAATGAAGATGTTATATTTGATGCTACAAATATAACTAGACGAGATAGGAAACAAACTATAGAAAAAATTAGAAAAGCTGTTAATAGCGATATTGAATTTGTTGGTATAATTATATTGTGTTCAGTAGAAGATGCCATAAACAATCAACGAAATCGTAAAAGAAAAGTTCCTAACGAAATAATTGAATCAATGTATAAAAAATTACAAAATAATATGCCAGAATTAAAAACTAAAGAAAACACGTCAGGTGAATTTGATAAAATAATAACAATATCACCTATTAACTCGGTTTATAATAATGAACCGATTACTTAATAAAAATACAGTATTTTTAGTATAAAATTAACAAAGCACAATAAAAAATACTATATTATTAGCATAATAAACACCAACCAAAAAAGGATTATATGATTATCACTAGCAAAATCTTAAATAAAACATACCTTGTTAAGTTTAAACATAACAAGATCCAAGTGAAAGGAAAGAAATGCATTATTAAAAAGGAATACGAAAAAGATTCTGATGGAAAATATATGCGAAATGAAATTGGTAAAAAAATTAGAAAAGTTAATTCCGATGGTAAAGAAATGTATACAAAATTACCATATGAAATTATTGAAACCATCTGCTTAATTAAAGAAAAAAATGAAGATCCTACAGTACAAGGTATGGGATTTGTAAAGCAAGATATTCATGATACACCAAACCAACCACGTGGTAATGCATATGCATTCAATAAAGCACTAGATGATTTTTGTAAGGGTGAAAACCTGAAAGAAAAATCATACTTGGTAAAAAAAGAATTTGTTGAACAATTATCAATTGCAAAACGCACATATAACGAATATAAAAATCTTAATAAGATTTAAAATATATTTTAATAACAAAACAAAAAGTATAAACATATTATCTTGTTTATACTTTTTATTTATATAAAAATTAGGAAAAATAAATGAAAACATGTATAACACAGTATTTAGGATTGCCATATACTTTCGTATGTAATCAATTGCTTAAAAATCATTATCAAATACAAAAAGTAATAAAGAAAACGGACACCATATCCATTATTCAGTTTACACAAAAAACAGATAAGAAATGTGATGTATTATATATAACACATGAGTGGAACATATCAAAAGACTTTGGTATATCAAAAGCAGGTAATGTAATAAATATTGATCGAGATATAAAACAATATAAATTATGTTGATTACATTGAATCACAATTGTAAAAAATGGTATTATATGTAAATATATTATATCTAAATAACTCTACAAAGGAAAATACATATGAAACACATTATTTTTACACTATTAATTACAATTTCATTTCTATATTCAAAAGAACTTGAAAATCCAGACTATACCAAATGTAGTAATAGTTCATTTGTAGTATACAATGATGCAAATGTATTTGGTGATAAAACCAATTTTACGGGTGATATTACGTGTAAAACTATTATAAATAATATTACATATACAAGTATATATTCATATAAAGATGGTGGAGTATATCTTAAAACCTATTATAGTGATTACTCTGATAGGTATTATAAGAATAAGGAAGTAATATATGAAGTATACTATAAAAAGCATTCCAAATGTGCAGTAAAGATTGTAACACATAATGTGGACGATAGTTGGACTGTAATTCCATATCGATCAACATATTCAGACGAATGTCAATATAATGGAATGGCAACATATTGGAATGATAAAGAAATGTATATGTGTTTATATTATGATATGAACAATGAGTATAATCATAAAATTGATTATTGGGACAAAAAAATGGTTAAAAAACATTGTAGAACCCCGACAGAATTTGAAACCCCAACTATTCCTAAATATGTTGATGGAAAATTTAAATATATTTGGTTTCCAAAATAATATAATTAACCGTGATATAAAAACAATAAACCTAAAGGAACATATATGAAATTTCTTATTGTTGAACTTCCAGATGATCCACCTAAAGCTGGTGCTGGTATAATAGGAATGTTTTTTATTGTGTGTATGATAGTTGGATTATTTCAATATTGTACAACCGATACTAATGTAAACCAGAAACAAAACAACGAAAACATAATAATTGAACACGGCGAATAAAAAATATATGAATACTAATAAATTATTTATAAATGAAAATAACAACATCATAACTATTTTTACACCAAATAATGTTGGGAAAAAATATAAAAAGGTAAATGAAAGTTGGCCTAATAAGGAAAGATTAATTCTAAATCCAGATTTTACAGATTTTAAAAATGAAATAACCTATAATATGTGTATTGATAAATATATGATGTATGTAGAACAATTAATAACAGATACCTTTAAGGAATGCTCTGTTGATGAAATATATAGCGTATTAGAATATATTGAAGATTGGGCAACAAAAAATATAAAAAATCAACTTTATAATATAAACATATAATACGAGGTGAAAATTATGTTATATTATTCAATTCAAAACCAGTTTGACGATACTGTTAATGATGAAGAACCAACATTATCAGATGTACATGACATCTTGTATTATAAATTTTCAGATGCGGCAATTGAAGAAATTTTCTATTATATGAAAGATAGTTCAACCGAATATTATTTAGATAGCACATCGTTTTATTCATGTTTTAAAGAATATAACAGCGTATCAGATGCTGTTAATAAATTAAATTTAAAATCTGAAGAAGATTTGAAAAATATGTACATTATTCTAAAAACAGAATCAACAATAATAGTATGTTTTTAATAATTAAATATTGAATCACAATAACTACATATAATAAATTACCTAGTATTAATAATAAAGTACGAAATATATTATTTATTAAATATAAATCAAATTGAATCACAATAGATCAATTGTTTATATTATATGTTAATAGTATATTAAAGGAGTTATTATATGCACGAAAAGAATTTTTTAGAAAAACGATCAAAGCAAGATTTAATAAAACTGTGTGAATATAAATCATATAATATCACGCAATTAATTAACAAACTTGATAATCATATCAGTAATATAAAAGATAGTAAAAATACCGATGTTATATCACATATAATCGAATTTTTAGATTATGTTGAAGGTGAATATGCAACAGATTGCCTAATGAAAGATCAGCATGATATTGTATTGCCTATTTTGCCAACAGATTCTACTGAACCAGAATTAAATACTAATGTAGCTTTATATGATGGTGATGGCCTTGTAATATATAAGAATAAGGAAAATCAATATATTGCAGTAAATTTAACGACCATGAAATCAACAAAATTACATAAAGTATCAACAAAAATATTAAATAATTTAAAAGGAGAATAACATGTACATTGATATGCAACATAATAAAAAGTTTTTTAATGATATGAGCAAAAATTACAAAAAATGTAAAGAAATTATACCAGATAAAGAAACTGAAATTAAATATACAATTTTAGCAAAAAATGGAAACGTTGGTGCCAAAGACTTATTATATGGTATCTCTATTCCGTTAATTATTAAAAAAGCATTATATTATAATATTAGTCCTGATTTTTTTTCTGATCTTATTGCAACATCAGCCTGTGCATTAGATGATGCAATTCGCACGTTTGATGTATCATTAAATTGTTCTTTTCAAACACACTTACAGGCACATGTTTTTAATTGTATGCAAAAATTCATGTATTCAAATACATTAATCCAATATCCAGAAAATAAAATTAAAGAAATAATTAAAAATAAAAAACAGCCAAATTATAATGAAGAATGTGATGAATTTGTGTTTTCATCATATGAAACGGATACTGTAAATAATATGAATTTTTCGGAAACACTTGAAGATACAAGCGAAGAATCAGTTGAAACTTTTGCTATTAGGGAAGAAGAAAAAGAAACCTTATACAGTAAAATAAATCAATTATCAGAAATAGAGCAGAAAGTTATAAAATTATCTTTTTTGCATAATTCTAAAAAAATGACAGTTAGTTCTATTGGTCTCGCTTTACATATAACACCAAGTAATGTAAAAACTATTAAGTTAAATGCATTAGAAAAATTAAAAACTGCTTTAGTGGAGGTTGTATGATAAATTTATATAGTTTTATTTATAATTTTAACACCGGTAAAATGATTACATCTATGGGTGATAGCATTTTACCAAAAATTATAAAAACATCAAGTAAAAAAATATTAATACATCAATTACAATTATTGAATGTATTTAGAAATATGTATAATCAATATAAAGGTGGTTTAGTTAAAATATATGGTGAACACGTGGTAAATATAGCCGAACAAGCAGATAAAACAAAAGATAATAAAACATTATCCCATAAATTGTACACTGATATGTATAATGAAATTAATACTATTGTTAATAAAAATGCTAATGATGAATGTGATAAAATTATGGAAGAAATTA
>Ga0265297_10011356_pt1 | contig 10917 bp, 14 predicted proteins | sample Munlanlwell13791_FD_192502 | JGI IMG/M metagenome (GOLD analysis project Ga0265297, IMG submission 192502) | Leachate microbial communities from a municipal landfill in Southern Ontario, Canada - Leachate well 137-91 | ecosystem: Engineered > Solid waste > Landfill > Unclassified | place...
CCATACCGGTTTATCCGTCACCATAATACAATGCTTCCTTCCAAAGGCAGCTGCCTCAGCTGCCCAACAGCTTCCTCGATGCGCCGCTGATCCACCATCAATGCGACCGGAAACTCCTTGCCGGCCACACTGATATTCATAAAATGGAACGGGATATCCGTTGATTCCAACCGTGACGCAACGGATCGTTGATCATCGTCGCGATCGATCACCATTATCTCGACAAAAGCCTCCGGATGTATCGGTTCACCCCATGAAGACTCCTGTGTCTGAGGCGCCCCATGCTCCGGCACAGGGTCCTCGGATTTCAGGGATATGCCCCGGCGCAAAGCCTCTTCTTCCAATAAAGCATACGCGCCGGCGACGAATGCATCAGGCCCGTCTTCAAGCATGGACAATATCTGCGCGTCGGCATATTGCTCATATTGTTGTTTCAACCGCACACACTCATTTGGATCCATTGCCGGCCTCCGTACTTATCAAAGGAATGACCCGTTCGACTGATTTCTTCAGATCTTCTATCTGCTGGAACATTTCCTGCTCCCGCAGTTTTAATGCGCTGATTTCATCTTCAAGAGCGAAGATCTTGCGCGCAACGAATTCATCAGGAGGTTCAAGGATAAGCTGAGAACCCCGCCGGGTAACTTTCGTCCCCTGCGCGACATAAACCGTATGCTCGCCGACCTTGATCATCTCCATGCCCAAAGGAACCTGCTGCGTTTCGTTAACGTCTGCGGCACACACCGGAGAACTTCCGCATAAACAAAATAACAGCACGCTCATCGAGATCCATTTATATATCTCTGTCAAAAGAAGCCCGATCTCGAACGGTTTCGCCATATACGCCTGCGCCCCCAGTACCTTGCCGATAATCCGGTCCGCCTCGGCGTCTTTGCCCGTGAGCATTATTATAGGAACATGCTCTGTTTCTGAATATTTCCTCAGCTCCCGGCATACCTCTTCCCCGGGGATATCAGGCAATACAAGATCCAGAAGGATGATATCCGGCTCGCACGCCCGGGCTTTCATCAATCCACCCTTGCCGTCATGGGCGGTAATAACCTCAAAACCCTTCTGACGCAATTCCACCTCGATAATATGACACGTAAGGTGGCTATCCTCGATTACCAGAACCTTTTTTGCCATACAGGCTCCCCGTTGTGATATTTTATATAGTCCCTAAGTTTATTTTATACTTTCAAGGGTAGGATGTAAACTACTTTCTCCAAGAGCACCGATATGATGGTGGGCGTCTTTGCGAAGGCTGTGAGGGACTTCCAATCCATGGGATTCCAACAGCGGCTTATCGGAAAGAATAGAAAGGACGGAGCCATGAGAAACGATCGCGCCGCGATCGAGGATTGCCACCCGGCCGCAGATCTCAACAACGAATTCCAGGTCGTGCGTTGCGATAATCTTGGTAATCGGCAAATCCTTGAGAAGATCGATCAATCCTCTTCGATGTTTCGGGTCGAGGTTAGACGTCGGTTCGTCCAGGACAAGTATCTTCGGGTTCATCGACAAAACCGTCGCGATAGAAATCCGTTTTTTCTCTCCAAAACTCAAATGGTGCGACGACCGTTTCATTGCCGGAAGCATATCGACCAGCTCAAGCGCGCTTATCACCGCATCTTGCACGGCGGTTTTATGCAATCCCATATTGAGCGGTCCGAACGCGACGTCGTCGAACACGGTCGGCATGAACAACTGCGCATCCGGGTCCTGAAAAACCAGCCCTACCTGGCTGCGGATCGCGGGCAGATTCCGTTCCCCGACTTCCAGCCCTGAGACCATAACCGAGCCGTGCTGTTTAAGGATGCCGTTCAGATGAAGCAGCAGCGTGGATTTGCCGGCGCCGTTGGGGCCTATAAGCCCGAGCGTTTCTCCGGGCGCGACAGACAGATCGACGCCGGCTAACGCGGCGGTTCCGTCAGGATAGATAAAACGCACGTCTTTAAGCTCGACGATATTTCGCTCCATATCCTTTATTATCCTCCGCTGAAACGTATCGTGATCAACATTATTATGATCAGCGCAAAAAAATACAGATCATTTTTAGTCAGGGCCATCGTGTGAAGCGTCCGGTTCGTACCTGTATAACCGCGGCAGCACATCGCGGTATAAACAACCTCGGCTTTTTCATAAGACCGGATGAAAAGGACTCCGACGATATTCGCCAATGTCCTGATCTGCAGCCATCCGTTTTTCCTGAAGGACCGCGACTGCCGCGCGGTCTGGATCCGCTCGAGTTCGTCTTCGATGACAAACAAATACCTGTACATGAACGACACGATCATAACCAGAAGCCCGGGCACGCGTAATCGCTCGAACGCTTTGAGAAGATCCGCAAAGTCGGTCGTGTTGATCAAAAGGATGCTGCACACAATGGACAAATAAGCCTTGATCAAAACGTTCCACATGAGCAAAAGGCCGGTATGCGTCACCGGCAGCCTGATAAATCCCGCGTTAATGGTGAACATTACGACCCCGGGCTTGGCGAACGGGACAAAAGCAGCGATACAAAAAACAATAGGCATCATTTCGAAAGATTTCTTTAAAATGAACTTCGGGGGGATAGCTGACGCTAATACGAGGCCGGCAAGCAGAATAGAATACAAAAGAAACGCGCGTATCTGCACTGCAGGGGTCAGGACAACAAACAGGATAAACAGAAAAAATACCCCGATCTTCGCGCGCGGATCCCTGCGGTGCAGTACGCTGTCTAAACGGCTGTATTCGTCGAGAAATGCGTGTTTCAAGCGGTCTCTTTCCTCTTTAACAAAGCGGCAAACCCGTACGCTGCGCCGAACACAAGCAATGTGCCCATGACGCCCGCGGCGGACGTAGCCAGTTTTTCGCTTTTAATGCCGGGCCAGGCATAATCCGGAACAGGAGCCGTCATCACGGGCTGGACTTCGCCTTTTTCAAGGAAGCCTTTATCTTCAGCGACCTTCTCCAGCCCGTCGGGAAACGACGACGCGAACGGAGAAACGACAAGAGCGAGTAAAAGCGCGGCCAATAAACCCACAATTATGTCTTTTTTATTCACGGGAACCCTCCTGTTTATATACAAGATCGGGCCGCACTTTCAGCACGAATGAAAAAACTAAAACGGTAATGACCGCTTCTCCGATACCTATTAATGCGTGCACGCTTGCCATAGCGGGAAAAACCACCCTTAACGGTATAGTGCCCGATAAAGCGAGCTGGAACGAACAGACGATCGATGCCGATACGACCGAGGCCCAGGCGGCGCATGCGACGCTTATCAAGATCCGCTTCTTGCCTAATATTCTATTCAACGCTCTATATATAAAATATCCGCCGACAGCTCCGACAAACGACATATTGAATATATTCGCGCCCAGCGCGGTCAATCCCCCGTCTTGAAAGATCAGACATTGTACCATAAGAACTACAGCGATGACAATAGCTCCAGCGCACGGCCCCAGAAGCGCCGCCGCGAGGACGCCCCCAAGAAAATGCCCGGATGTTCCACCGGCAATAGGGAAATTCAGCATCTGCGCCGCAAAAACAAACGCGGACATAACTCCCATGAGAGGAACAACTTTTTCCTTGAGCGTACGCGACGTTTGTCTGATACACAAACTCAGCCCGCCTGCCGATAAGGCCCACGTCGACACCCACGTCCCGGTACTTAAAAAACCGTCAGGAATATGCATCCCGCCTCCTTTTATCCTGTTGATTCGCTTCGCGAATCACAGGATTAATTCGGCCTTATAACTTACGCTCCTTACAGCCGCGTAAGTTATGGCCTCATTAAAATTCCATCTGTCCGCGCAATCCGCCCACAACAATAGTCCCGTCCCCGTTTGCGGCATCTTTACCGTACGGCCGCCATATGATCTGCAGATCGGGGCTCAACGATAAATGATCATTGACTTTATAATTGTAGTACCATTCAAGATGAGATTCAGTCTTTGCCAAAAGGGCATTCGCGTTCTTGTATTTCCGGGAAGGCATTATCTGTCCGAAACCGACGCCGGTCACATCATCGGGCCTGCCCCAGGCCGTCCCTTTGAACTGCGGGCCGGCGCTCCATGACCGCTCAAGCGAAAAATCGCTGCCGTTCAGATATACGTCAGGGTCCTGCCACCCGTAACGGGCGAATACGCCTATGGTATCGGTCAATTCCTGGTCGACGCTTACGCCATAGCCGTAGCCGTTCTCTTTTTCTTTGGACGGATCAGCCCATTTCGTATGATTATCCCCGTTACGCCATGCGACAAGGCCGTAATTCCCGGGCCTGCCTAAAAACTGCGGCTTGAAATTGATCTGTCCCGCCAGGAACAACGCATCGAGGACATTGTTCCATCCGCCCGTACTGTCTGTGACGATCAGATTAATGTCGAAAAGGTCGTACGGAGCCATGCCGAAATGAACGCCCGCCCCGTTATCGGACGGGAACTCGATGACCGGAGAATTGCCGAATATCCCGGACAAGAACTGTGAGGTATCCATATTTGCGTACTCATTGGTGTCGATATAATTGGTTACGTCGATCTTGCCGAACGTCAAAGCTCCGGAAATATTCTGGAAATAATGCTCATACCATGCCTCGGGCATATACACGCCCGAATTATCGCATGCATTGTTATTGACATTGCCGTAAAGCTGCAATGACCTGTCCACGCCCGCTCCGGGTGCGGACTTGAATATAACATACCCCTCGCCGTAATCGCCGAATTTCTTTTCAAACGATATCTTTGCGGTCATCGAAGCGCCGGTTCCGTCTTCGCGATCGGACAATTGGTCAGCGCCGTTGACATCATGCGCCCCCTGTACGATAGTCGTAGTCTCTACCCCAAAAGATAACCCTTCCATCAACTGATAGCCCGGAACCCTCTGAGAAAGACGTTCATCGATACGCCTGTCTATTTCAGAAACTGACGCGGGCGCACCCGCAGCCTGCGCGGAAGATTCCGGCCGTATAACGCGCTGTTCAAGGGCCTCTATCCTTTTCTGCTGGATTTCCACGGTCTTCTTCAGATCGCGGATCTCACGCAGCATCTCCTCATTCGTAGGGCCGGAATCCGCAAACGCCGCAGCGCATAAAAAAACGCCGGCAGCCGTCATTAATGCGACCAAAGCCGTAAAAACTTTATCCCGTGGCACATTCCCCTCCTGTGTTCACACGATTTTAATAATCGTGTTACTACCGGTTAAAAAAATATCACACCTCACTACTCCAAAGCTTTCCCCGTAGTAGCCATGCTCAACGTTCCGTATTTAACGCCTTTAGTCCCGCGCATTTTATCCGAGAGCTCTTTGACCTTATCAGGCCTGCCCTTAACCGCGATGATCTCAAGGCAGTTATGATGATCAATATGGATATGCTGGCTGGCGAAAATTATACCGCCAAAATCATGCTGGAGATCCGTCAATGTGGTAACAAGTTCCCGCTTATGGTGGTCGTAAACAAGCGTTATCGCACCTACCACATCACCCCCGCCGGACCATTCATCCTTAACCAATTCAGCGCGGATCAGATCCCTCAACGCCTCAGACCTGTTGCCATATCCTTTCGCGCCCAGCAACCGGTCCCACTTCTGCAGCAGGTCCTTCTCCAGAGATACACCGAATCTAACCAACGAAGACATTTGAATCGCTCCTTGTGTTACGAATAAAACTATTGTAGCACCCTATCCATTCCTGTCAAATAAAAAAATCTTCTCAAAAACCAGGGGACGTTTCTATGGTTTTAATTCCGGGGACACATTACTTAATTCGGTTGAGGCCTACCCCTGTGAGGGATGTGTCACAAAGCGAGTTATGAAGCCCGAAGGCTTCATTGTCCGAGCGACTGATACATCCATTACTTTCCTCGAGCTTTGCTGCTACCCCTGTGAGGGATGTGTCACAAAGCGAGTTATGAAGCCCGAAGGGCTTCATTGTCCAAGCAACTGATACATCCATTACTTTCCTCGAGCTTTGCTGCTACCCCTGGGAGGGATGTGTCATAAAGCGAGTTATGAAGCCCGAAGGCTTCATTGTCCGAGCGACTGATACATCCCTCACAGGGGGTAATTACTATGAATTAAGTAAGGTATCCCCGGAATTACTTGGAAATAAATGAGTTGCAACGCGAAAGTGTGGTACCTTGGGGAACGTCCCCTAATTATAGCTATGGAGGCCGGGGAGGATGAAGTTTACGCCGATGAAGGTGAAGAGTGTTACGAGGAAACCGATGATGCACAGCCAGGCGGCTTTGCTGTCTTTCCAGCCGCGCAGCACGCGCATATGCAGATAAACAACATATACTAACCATGTGATGAGCGAACACGTCTCTTTCGGATCCCATCCCCAGTACGTACCCCAGGCAACGTCGGCCCACGCGGACCCGGTTGTCATGCCTATAGTAAGGAAAGGGAATCCGAAAATGATGAGCCTGTACATAAGCGTATCAATATAGCGCAGTTGATCCGAACCGGCAGAATGCTGTTTGCGATATACCAGATACAGAAGCCCGAGCATAAAGGCAACGCTCAACGAGCCGTATCCTATGAAATAGGTAACCACGTGAATGCTGATCCACGGGCTCTGCAAAGCCGGCACGAGCGGCTTCATGGCGCTGTCGCCGAAAAATGCGCCCAGCAACATGCATAGCGCAAGGATCAAAGCTGGAATAAAAAGTATTTTCGCGCGGTAAAGCGCATCAAACACAAAATAAACGGCAACGATCGCCCATGAGAACAGGACCAGCGCTTCATACATGCTGGCGAACGGAGGCCTGCCCGCGGCGTGCCAGCGCAAAAGGATCATTCCCGAATGGAACAAAAAACCCGCGCGTAATAAGATCCCGGCGGCCCGCTGGATCGCGCTTTTACCGGATGCGGACGAAAAAACGGCCAGAAATGCTGCCGAGATGTATGCGCTGAAGCTTACTTTCAACAAAAGATCGGTCATGTTTTCTCGCGCTGGGGATTAACGAATGACGCTTTCAATTTCGGATAGAAAATAACGATGATACCAAAATTCAGCAGGATGAATCCCAGAAAAACGATCTTGACACCCGGGTCATACACGACATCGAGTCCGGTCCAGGCAAGCCCTTCGGAATCATAACGGGACTGATAAAAAGTATATCCTCTGTATTCTAGCGGAGTATTGACTTTGATGTCACGGGTGAAATCTGCGCCCCGGGAAGGATCCGAGACCTTAACCGTGCTGCGAAATTCTTTTATCTGCGGTTCCAGATCGAACCTGAAACGGATATTGGGATCCCCTCCCATCTGGAGATCGGGATGAAGGGAGAATATCCATCTGTCCTCACCGCCTCCCGGGCCGGTTATACGGACCAGCAACGCGGGATTTTTCGGCTGATCGGAAACGTTTACCGCTGCATGATCTTCATTAAAAATAAAATGCGGAAGGTATTTGATCGCAACAAAGGAATACCCGGTTTTCCCCAGCGGATAAGTTGCATTGAGCTGTACGCGCAACGACGCCTTAAAACCGGCATCATCGACACGGACGCGGACAGGAAAACCGTTTTGGCCTGTTTCATACCACTGCAGCGAAAAATCCTCAAGCGTAACTTTAAAAGGCAGCCCGCGCGCCTTGTCACCGTCGATAAACCGGTCGCTGCCCTGCCCCTCTGAAAGCTCCATATGGCCGCGGAATCCGAACAAAACGCTGATCAGCGAACCTGCCAGGATCACCAGCACTGCCGCATGCGTTATTGTAGACCCGATCCTCCGGCGGTTAAAGAAGATCCGGTCGATACTGCAGGTTAGCAGGTTCAACGCGAACAAACCCACCAGGCAAAAAAACCAGAGGCTTGAATAAACCAGAGGCTGCTGCTCTGTAGGCAGCAACGCGCCGATGAACGAGGCCACGATAATGGCCCACAATAAAACAAGCGCAAGCCGTATCGACTTGATCATGCGCCAGAACGGGTTCCCGTGTGTTTCATTCTTCATAGTTGCAGCGGTCATGGTCTTTTTACAGCCCGGCTGAAAGCCATAATGGTTTTTTTGAAATCCAAATCGGTGTGCGAAAATGAAAGGAAATTTGCTTCGAACTGGGACGGAGCCATATATATCCCCTGGTCCAGCATCGACCTGAAATACCGGGCATACGCGCGCGCGTCTGAGGTTTTGGCCGATCTATAATCGGACACGCGCTTTCCGGTGAAAAAAACCGTGAACATCGATCCTGCGCGGTTAACGGTACATGGAAGTTTATGGCGTTTCAACAAGTCTTCCATAACCCGGCACAATTCGGTCGCCATGGTATTAAGCGCGATATAATTTTTCAGTTTCAGGGCCTTTAAAGCCGCCAGCCCTGCGGCAACCGCAATGGGATTCCCTGACAATGTCCCTGCCTGATACACACCTCCCAAAGGAGACAGGTGGTCCATAATATCCCTGCGCCCGCCGTATGCGGCAATAGGCATCCCGCCTCCGATGATCTTGCCTAAGCAGGTAAGATCCGGGGTTATCCCGAAAAGGCTCTGGACACCGCCGAATGTAAAACGGAATCCGCAGATAACTTCATCAAAGATCAATAAAATGCCGTATTTATGTGTCAATTCGCGCAGCGCCGCCAAAAATCCCGGGTCCGGCAGTATCACGCCCATATTTGCCGCTACCGGCTCGACAATAACAGCGGCTATCTCTTTATGTTTCGAGCGCACAATGCGGCTTACCGAATCGATATCGTTATAAGCGCAGACAATGGTATCCCGGCTAACGCCCCGGGGAACGCCATGCGAATCCGGAACACCGAATGTCGCAGCGCCGGATCCGGCCTTTACCAGAAGGCTGTCGCTGTGTCCGTGATAACAGCCTTCGAATTTAACGATCTTATCTTTGCCGGTAAAACCGCGCGCAAGCCTGATAGCGGACATCGTCGCTTCTGTGCCCGAATTCACCAGCCTTACCTTTTCCATCGACGGGACTGCCCTGGTCAACGCCTGTGCAAAAAGCGTTTCATTTTCCGTAGGAGCGCCGAACGACATGCCCCGGCCCGCAGCCTGACTGACCGCCCGCACGACTGACGGATACGCGTGCCCCAGGATAAGCGCACCCCATGACAAACAATAATCGACATAGCTGTTACGATCCTCATCGACGATATGGCTGCCCGAGCCTTTTTCGATGAACAGCGGATCGCCGCCGACCGCTTTGAACGCGCGAACAGGGCTGTTCACCCCGCCGACAAGGACCTTTAACGCCTGCGAATACAAGCGGCCTGAAATTTTACGGCTTATTCTTCTCTTCATTTCCAGTAGTTTTTAATTTAGTGTGAACGTAATAGATCAACCTCAGCCGGTTCTTAAGATCCAGACTATCGAACCGTAGCCCGGTATCGTAATAGAATTTACCGTTTTTTCCCTTGATACCCTGTGTTTTCTGCCAGGTAACTTTCCCGCTGCAGGAAAACGGCTTTTCGTTATCGGGAAGGTATACCAAAAGCTCAAGCTCTGTATCTGCCTTAATATGCCGGTCCAGCCCCAAACAGAATCCTCCCGCAGAAACATCGACGGAATAAGCGCTGCCTTCAACAGCATCTCCGGCGATCTTGTAGATTATCCGAAGCCTTCCTGAAACGCGCTTGTATTTCCTTCTCTCATCTAACATCTGGCAGCACCTATTCCTTCCGCATTAAACCGGGTTTTTTTCAACTCTCTGACCGTGAACAGGATTTTCATGCTTTCTATTGTATGACCGATCGATCGTAAAATCAACGTTAATATTGCCCTGCATTGCCTCCGGTCTGACGAATGCACCATGGTGTAAAGCGTATACGGCCAGCCCGGCTGTTCCCTTCTCCAATAACAATGGGAAATATTCGGAACACGGCACATAACCTTAGCAACTGAAGCGATATCTGCCCGGCTGACCCGCCAGGCAACCAAAGCATTTGTTTTAAGGCCTATCTTATAATGATCCAGGACGGCGCCGAACCTGCGGATCAGTTTTTTTTCCAATCCGGCCGCTAAAAGCTGTGTAACTGTACGCTCCGAACACCCAAGCCGGAGCGCGATGGCCCGGAAAGGACGGTCGCTGCCGTCCAAAGGCATCGCAAGAGCTGCAAGAACCTGCCGATCTATGCGGATGCGAATTCCCCTTGAAACTTTGCGATTCCCGTCTGACATGCCTGCACGCATCTGCGGCGCGCCTTGATCGAGTGAAAACCGCGCATTGATCTTGAAAACATTGATAGTAGACAGATCCAGGCATTTTACTATCCCCGTATCCCGTCTGATCCGCCTGATCAACGCAGCGCGCTTCGCGTCTGTCGCGGAGCTGATCGTAAACCACATATTATATTCATCGTCGCGCAAATAATTATGCGTAACCTCGGGATAACTGTTTATAATCGCGCCCACTTCCTTGACCCTGACAGAAGGCACAGCCATAGCCACCAGGCTGGACTTCAATCCGATCCGTTTCGTGTCGATAACAGCTCCGATGTATCTGATAATCCCTTTTTTGCGCAATAACGAGACTTTGCGCAGCACCGTATCAGGGGAAAGATGAAGGCGCTTCGCTATTACCGCATACGGCTGCGGATCAAGAGGAAAATGGTCCTGCAGCTGGGCCAAAAGGCGTATATCTTTTTTATCGAGCATGATCGACTTTCGGAACGCACAACGCGCAATCCGGATCTTCGGTCATATAATCGTTTGAAGCATAATAGGCGCGCGCCCTGCAGCCGCCGCACGACTGCTTATTGCCGCATAAACCGCAGGCGCCCGAATAGTCCAGTGTGCGTAATTTCTTAAAGATCTCGCTGTCTTTCCAGATAGAACTGAATGCCGTTTCGCGGACATTTCCTACGAGCAAGGGCAGATATGGGCAGGGATGCACATCGCCATTGGGCAGAATGCAGCAATATCCTGTGCCCGCAAGGCAGCCGCGCATAAACCTCAGATCGAGCCCCATTTTT
>Ga0265297_10011357_pt1 | contig 10917 bp, 12 predicted proteins | sample Munlanlwell13791_FD_192502 | JGI IMG/M metagenome (GOLD analysis project Ga0265297, IMG submission 192502) | Leachate microbial communities from a municipal landfill in Southern Ontario, Canada - Leachate well 137-91 | ecosystem: Engineered > Solid waste > Landfill > Unclassified | place...
CAGTCAATTGCCATGTCAACTGATTATGATTGCTGGAAAGTGGGGGAGGAGCCAGTGACCTGGGAGATGATTGTTAAAATTATGGAGCAAAACGCTGGTAATGTTAAACGTTTATTAATCGAGGCAATACCGAAAATCGATTTTTTTGATTGCGTTTGCCGCGGCTAGAATTAAATTTATATGGGCATTCAAGTTGAATTTAATCCCGATCTGGCCTTGAGAAATATTTCCGAATTCGAAAATAATACCCGGAGAGAAGAAGAGTGTATTCCTAAAATTCTGGAAATCGGTAAAATTTATCCGTTTCTAAAATCAGGCCAAAGAAACTACTGGCTTGAGGGCGAAATTCCTTTGCTTGAAACCAAAGGTAATGGCGTTTTGTCTAAACCTTTAGCGAGTATTATTATTTTGGAAGCGAAACATTCAATTGATAGCGGAGAAATTTTTACTCAGGGCAAGTATCTTGTTAAAGAAATATTTAATGACGGCAAAATTCATTTTGATGGTTTTGCCAAGGTTTAAAAATTATTATATATTATGAAAATTATTGTGACCGGTTCCATTGCTTATGATCGCATTATGGATTTTCCCGGAAAATTTGGCGATCACATTTTGCCGGAGAAAATTCATCAAATCAATCTTTCCTTTTTAGTTAAAGATTTAAAAGAAAGCTTTGGCGGTACCGCCGGCAATATTGCTTATAATTTAGCCTTGCTTGGGTTGAAACCGACGATTTTAGGCAATGTCGGCGTTAAAGATTTTGTGGTTTATGAGCAATGGTTGAGAAAAAATAAAATTGATATTTCCGGTATTAATATTTTAGCCAATCAACATACAGCCAGCGCCTATATTATTACCGATCAAAAAGATAATCAGATTGCCGGTTTTTATCCCGGGGCGATGGGCACTCCTGTTACCAAATCCCTACAAGCTAATTCTTACAAGCTACAAGCTAATCTAGCTATTGTCTCGCCGCAAAATCCGGTAGACATGGTTAGGTTTCCAAAAATATTTAAACAAAAAAAGATTCCGTATATTTTTGATCCCGGCCAGCAAATGACTTCGCTTTCGGCCGTTCAGCTTAAGCAAGCAATTTCCGGTAGTAAAGTGTTAATTGGGAATGATTATGAGATTAGTGTAATTTCAAAACGCATTGGTTGGTCAATTGAAAAAATATTAAAACAAACTGAAATTTTGGTTATTACCAAAGGTGAAAAAGGTTCTGAAATTAGAACCGGCAATAAAAGAATAAATATTCCACCGGCCAAACCGAAAAATACTTCCGATCCGACCGGTGCGGGGGATGCTTATCGCGCCGGCTTAATTTACGGACTTTTAAATAATTGGCCGTTAGAAAAGACTGGCCGACTCGCCGGATTAGTTTCGGTTTATACGGTGGAGAAATACGGCACGCAGACGCACAATTTTACGTGGGTGGAATTGGCGAAAAGGTATCAGCAAAATTTCAAGGAAAAATTAGTATTTAAAGTAAATTGATTTATGTTCAAATTTTTCAATAACAAAAAAAATATAATTCCCGATGAACTCGATTTGACTGGTTGTCGACGAAATCTTAGCGAGTGTTTTGATAAAATAGAGTATTTAAAAAAAGAAAAACTTAAATTTAACTTAGGGTATAATTTATTTGAAGCAATCTTTAAAAAAGCCCAGTTTATTATTTTAATTTTGGATGAGCAGGGAAATATCGTGAGATTCAATCCGTATATGGAAAAATTATCCGGGTATAAGTTAAGTGAAGTCAAAGGTAAAAGTTGGTTTTCAACTTTTTTATCAAAAAAAGATTATGCCGAAGTAAAAGGATTATTTTCGAAAGCGATTAAAAATATTAAAACAGATGGCAATATTAATTTGATAATTAAAAAAAATGGAGAATCAGCTTATATTGAATGGTTCAATGAGGTATTGAAAGATGAAAATGAAAAAATCATTAACCTAATGTGCATCGGTCGAGATGTGTCATATAATTCAAAAGCAGAAAAAGATGCTTCTCAAACAGAACAGCGTTATAGGTTATTGTTTAATTCTTCTCAAGATGTTTTGATTTATATCAATAAATATGGATATGTTATTGATATCAATGATCGTGTAAAAGATTTCGGTTATACGCCTCAAGAGATAATCGGACACCATTTGTCATATTTTAGTCATATCTTTTCAAAAAAAACCTTGACTTTAGCGGTTGCTAATTACGCTAAGAGAATGGCGGGAATCAATGTTTCACCTTATGAAATCGAAGCTACAACCAAGAATAAGGATCGGAATTTTTATATGGAAGTGAATACTCAAATTTTGCGCGATGATAATGGTAGAATGTCCGGGGGTTTTGCTTTATTGCATGATGTAACGGAAAGAAGAATCGCCGAAGACAAATTTAAAAAACAAAATGAAGAATTGTACAAATTAAATAAATTAATGGTCGGTAGGGAGCTGAAGATGGTTGAGCTGAAAAAGGAAATTGATAAATTGAAAAGTAATATCAATTGAATAAACATCTTTAATGCAACCCATACCGGCGCGACTTCTTAGATCGGTTAAATTAATAAGTCGCCGTTGAAAAAGACCGGATGATTGGCGGATTAGTTTCGGTTTATACCGTGGAGAAATACGGCACGCAGACGCATAAGTTTACGTGGTCGGAATTAGCAAAAAGATTTAAGAAAAATTGTAAAGAGAAATTATATGACTGAAAATAAAAAATTAATTGTCAAGGACTTTACCAGGGAGTTGTCGGTTTGGCAGCAAGAAATTGAAGTCGAAGCAAATCATTATTTTGTGCCAAAATTTTTAGGTGCAAAATGTTCAGTTTTCTTTTTTTCGCATGTTCAAGGAATCAATACGGCATTTCGTTTAAGCCAGGAGCGCGAAGAATTGCCGCTTTTTTATATTAAGAAAACAAAACAAAAAAATTTTGGTTTTAAATTATTTAAATTAAGCAAGCCAAAAGTGGATTATTTAAAAAAAGAAGCCAAGAAATTATCATTGCGCAATAATGATTTGGATCTAAATAAATTATTCATATTTCGCAATCTTTTAATTGATCTGTGGCCGGCTTATCTTTTTGGGTATAATATATCGCGTTATCAAGAAAAGGAGATATTTAAGCCCAAGAATAAAATCGAAGAAGACAATTTAATATGGGCAAAAAAGTTGCATCTTTATTGTGAAGGAATTTATGATGTCGTTGAAACCGCTATTGGCCAAGGGTTAAAGCCGTTATTTAAAAAAAATAATTTAAAAATCGAATTATGGCGCCAATTAAAAACCGTTGATTTAATAAGAGCGATTGGTTTTGATATGCTTAATGAAAAGATTTTACCGAATATTATAATCGACGAAATTGGTATTCACGCCATCGAGCTCGATAATTATTTGAAAGCAAATGATTTTATCATTGAGAGAAATAAAAAGATTAAAAACAATGTTTTAAAAGGTACGGTGGCTTGTGGCGGGAAATTTTTAGGCAAAGTGAGGTTAATCAGTAAGAATGACCTAAACAGTTTTACAAAGTTTGTTTCGGGAGAAATCTTAGTCAGTTTAACCACTTCCCCCAGTTATTTGCCGCTCATCAAAAGATCCGGTGCTATTCTGACTGAATTTGGAGGTTTGTCCAGCCATGCCGCTATTGCTGCCCGGGAATTCAACATACCTTGCCTGGTTGGAATTTCCGGATTAACAAAACTGCTTAAAACCGGTGATAAGATCGAGGTCGATGCCGTTAAAGGAACAATTAAAAGATTTGTTTAAGTATTTTTAATAATTAATCATGGATACAGAACATAAATATTTTCCGGAAAGCCACGAACGAATTATAAATCAATATATTATTGATTGTAGAAGGCATGCCAAGAAAGTTGATGAGCTGGAAGGTGATGATGACAATCGAGGGTTGAATGAAGTGGGTATGGCGCAGGCCGGGGGAATAACCTATCTAAAACCGCCATATAATTCCGGTGACTGCTTTACAAGTGAAATTGTTAGAACCAAGCAAACTGCTGAAATGATGCAGGTAGGTCGATGGCAGAAAGGGTCGGAAATTATGGGTTTGCCCATCCCAAAAATCATCACTTCCAAGAGATTGGGCTCAAATGAATTTTGGGGAAAATCTAAAGGTGAATTTTTGGAAAAATATCGTCAGTTAGGCGGCAGTAAGGGCGAACAATGGTATTTGGATTTTAAAGATAAGAAGCCTTTTGATGAAATAATCAGTCCCGAAGAGGCGGGTGCTTCATATGCCAGTATTATTTTAGGATTGGTTAATGATTTGGAAACAACAAAGAAATTGAATAAAGCATCAAATATTTCAAAGACGTTAATTAGCCATGATTTAATGATGCATCCGTTTTTATATTATACAATAGGGGATCAAATTGAAAACGACGATTCTTTGACGGGAAATGATTTTATGGAAAAAATCGGTGGGCCAATCAAATCCAGTGAAGGCTTTATTATAAGGTTAGAAAAAAATGAAGAAAATATTATAGCAACTTTGTCGCTAAGGGGCAAAGAATATTCTTTGAATCTCGATAAATTACATGAGTTGGTGGATAAATACAAAAAGAATTGGGAAGAAGTCGATGACAATAAGCAGTTATTGCCATAAGCAAAATAAAAGTAAAATAATTTTTCAACATAGCGCCCTAAGGGCGTTTTTGTTTATGAAAAAAAGATTATTTAAAAATAAATACTGCGTTGATTCACTCAGACTGCCCGGTTGGGACTATTCAGCTGCCGGTTTTTATTTTGTAACTATTTGTACTAAACATCGGGTTGATTATTTTGGAAAAGTCAATCATAATAACCTTGTTTTAAATAGATTGGGATGGATTGCGAAAAAATATTTGAGAGAAATACCGCAACATTATCCGTTTGTCAAAGTTGATTCATTTATTATTATGACAAATCATATCCATGTTATTTTGAATATTAATAAAAATTTAAATAATAAAATAAAATTTATCAATGTTTATGTGTGTAATCGTAATAATAACATCGAAAATTCGTCCAATACCGTAACCGTAGAGGCGCGCAATTGTAATAATAACATCGAAAATTCGTCCAATACCGTAGAGGCGCGCAATTGCGCGCCTCTACACGGTTGTGTAAATAAATTCGGCATGGTACAATCAAAAAATTTATCGGCTATTATTCGGGCATACAAATCAACCGTAAAAAAATATGCCAATAAAAATAACGTCAATTTTGAATGGCAAGAACGTTTTTACGATCACATTATCAATGATGATATCGGATTAAATAATGTTCGACAATATATCAAAATTAATCCCATAAAAATGATAAACGAAAAAAACAATAAACCTTGCCTTTAGGCGACAGAGATGTTAAAATATTTTAGGATAATAAATAAATCAAACTAATGAATTACAGTGTTAAAAACATTAAATTAGCCCCTCAGGGCAAAAAAAGAATTGAATGGGCCGAGCGTGACATGCCGGTTTTGGGAGAGATCAAAAAAAGATTTGCCAAAACCAAACCGCTTAAGGGCATAAAAATTTCCGCTTGTTTGCATGTTACCTGCGAAACCGCTAACTTGGTGCGAACCATGAAGGCCGGCGGGGCGGATGTTTTACTATGCGCTTCCAATCCGCTTTCCACCCAAGATGACGTGGCTGCGTCTTTAGTTAAAGATTATGGCATTAAAGTTCATGCCAAATGCGGTGAGGATAAAAAAAGCTATTACAGCAATTTGGTGGCGGCGATTAAGCACCAGCCTGAAATTACCATGGATGACGGGGCTGACTTACTTTCGCTTTTGCATACAAAATATAAAAATCAAGCCTTTAAGGTAAAAGGCTCAATGGAAGAAACCACCACTGGCGTAATCAGATTAAAGGCTTTGGAGCAGGCGGGTAAATTGTTGGTGCCGATTATTGCCGTCAATGATGCTAAGACCAAAAATATGTTTGACAATCGCTACGGTACCGGTCAGTCGACCTTGGATGGCATTATTCGCGCGACGGATTTGTTAATTGCCGGCAAAAATGTCGTTGTGGGCGGCTACGGCTGGTGCGGTCGGGGATTTGCTTCGCGCGCGCGAGGGATGGGCGCAAATGTCATTGTAACCGAGGTTGATCCGATTAAAGCCTTAGAAGCGGTCATGGACGGTTTTCGCGTTATGCCAATGATAAAAGCGGCGTCAATCGGCGATTTATTCTGTACTCTTACCGGTGATATTCATGTTTTAAGAAAAGAGCACTTTGCTAAAATGAAAGACGGGGCGATTGTTTGCAATTCCGGCCACTTTGATGTTGAGATTGACATTATCGCTTTGAAAAAACTTTCAAAAAAAGTTGTCAAAAATGTCAGAAATTTTGTGGATGAATATACTTTAAAAAATAACCGAAGAATTAATTTATTGGGCGAGGGTCGGTTGATTAATCTGGCCGCGGCCGAAGGACATCCGGCCTCAGTCATGGATATGAGTTTTGCTACACAAGTCTTAGCCACCGAATATGTGGCCAAGAATTTTAAGAAAATGCAAAATAAAGTATACAATGTTCCGGAAACTATCGAAAATTGGATTGCCAAGACAAAAATGAAATCCATGGATGTTACCATCGACGCGTTAACAGCCGAACAGCAGAAATATCTGGCCAGTTGGGAAATCGGAACATAACAGTTAGAAAGTTAGTAAGTTAGAAAGTTAACATAAAATCAACATAGCAACGCTGTGTTGATTTTTTTAATTTATTTCTATGTCTACAATTCAAAAGCACGAAGATTTAATTGTTTGGCAGAAAGCTCATAAATTTGTTATTGAAGTATATTCACTGACAAAAATTTTTCCCAATGCAGAAAAATTTGCTTTAGCAAATCAACTTAATCGGGCGGCAGTATCTGTTGCCTCAAATATTGTTGAAGGATTTTATCGGGTGTCAGTAAATGAGAGAAAAAGATTTTATATTATTGCTAGAGCTTCATTGGAAGAAGCAAAATATCAACTTCTTATTGCCAAAGATTTAAATTATTTTTCGTTTGAAAAATATCAAATTATTATCAATCTGAGCAACGAGGTAGGAAAATTGCTTAACGGTTGGACAAAAATACAAAAATAAACTTATTAATTTATCAACTAATTAACTTACCAACTAATCAACTTACCAACTAATCAACTTGCCAACTAATTAACTTACCAACTAATCAACTTACTAACTAATCAACTTACCAACTAATCAACTTACCAAATTAAAAAAGGACTCTTGTCGAGTCCCGGGGAAATTTTTGAATAACAAGTTATTCATTTTTGACAAAAGGGCAACTTGGGTGATCATCTTGCATGCAAATCGATTTTCCGTGGTTGACATAACAAGGCGGAATTTGGATCTGGTCGCGCAAACATGGCGGAATAAAAGCCGGAACGAGCCCCGGATGTTGAGCCAAAAAGGTGGCCCAAAGTTCTTTTTCAAGTTCACCCGGAGGTAAACTTCTGGGGTCAAGATGAAGTCGACACCCGGTAAGCCAATAGTTTTTATCACTATTTGCTTCTCGCATTTCAGCGATTCTTTCGGAATTAGTATAGTGCTCAGAAAGCTGGCCGGGGGTTACCTGTTCAATGGGAATTCCAAGCGCTTTAGCCGTCTGTTCCATGTTGTAAGGGCTAAGTATCTCGGCAATTTGGAAAGAGAGTTTGCACTGAAGCTGCTTAGGATCTTGCTGTTTCTGTTGTTCCTGATCTTCTGGCATGATAGACCTCCTTTTTGATAGGTTTGGCCAATCGAATAATGGATAAAGACAATACTACCTTTAATATGAAACTAAATTAAAATATTGTCAATATCAAAAAATTAAATATTACCATGAAAAAATATTTTTTAAAAATTTGTAGTTCTCAATCGAAAAGGCGGCGTTTTTTCATGATTGTTTTTATTTTTGGCATTGGCTTGGCCTCATTTTTTAATTTTGATTATTTTTTGCTTTATATTAGCGGTTTGTGTTTTATATTTTTTATTTTTTTATTTTGGTCGAATATTTTTTTTCGCTTTTTTTTGATTGCAATTTTAATTTTGATTATTGCCATATTTCGTTATCAGCTGGCTTTACCTTTAAACAATGAATCAAAAATTTGGTTTTATAATAATCAAAAGATAGAATTTATCGGTGTTGTGTTAGCCGAGCCTGATTATCGGCTTGATCATCTTAAGCTTACGGTTTCTGTTAGGGAAGTAATAAAAGATAAAAATATTTTTCCGGTATCCGGGAAAGTTTTAATAAAAACCGGGCTTTATCCTCAATATCAATATGGCGATGAATTGAGAGTAACCTGTAAGCTATTAGCGCCTGAACCGATTGAACAGTTTCAATATGATCGATATTTGGGGAAAGAAGATATTTACTCGGTCTGTTATTTGCCCAAGATTAATTTGCTTGATTTTGATAAAGGAAATTATTTTATTACCCGGATTTATGAACAGAAAAATTATTGGCAAAAAATGATCGATCGTAATTTGCCGGAACCGCACGCCGGTTTATTTTCCGCGATGATTTTGGGGGCGCGCCGGGGTATTCCTCAATCTTTAAATGAAAATTTTAATATCACCGGCACGACCCATTTGATTGCCATTTCCGGATTTAATATTTCAATTATTGTTACCATCCTGATTGAGTTGGCAATTTTATTTTATATTCCCCGCAAAAAAGCGTTTTGGCTGGTGACGCTGGTTTTAATCTGGTATATTATCATTATCGGTTTTTCCGCTTCCGCCGTGCGGGCGGCTATTATGGGCTGGTTGGTGATTTTAGCCAGATATGTCGGAAGATTGGCAAAATTAAATCAAGCGATTTTGTTGGCGGCGGTTATTATGTTATTGATAAATCCAAAGATTTTACGCGATGATGCCAGTTTTCAACTTTCTTTTTTAGCTTTATTGGGCTTGGCTTATCTGGTTCCTTTTTTTCAAACAATTTTGCGTCGAATGCCTGAAAATTTTGGCTTTAAAGAATCTTTGCAGACTACCCTAGCCGCACAAGCTGCCACTATGCCCTTAATTGCTTATAGCTTCGGGCGGGTCTCTTTAATTGCGCCAATTGTAAATTTATTGGCCATTCCGGCGGCAGTTTGGCTGACAATTTTTGGCACGGCGACAATTTTTGTTGGTTTATTTTTTCCTTTTTTGGAAAAGTTTATTTTTTGGCCAAATTATATTTTATTATTTTATTTGATTAAATTGGTTGATTTTTTTGCATCATTTCCTTTAGCCAGCATTAATTTATGAAATCAGAAATAAAGCTTACAATTTTAATATTTTATATTCTTCTTTTGGGTGTATTTTCATTTTTGCCGTTTTATATTAATGATAATATTTTTTTAGGCCAAACCGAGGTCTATTTTTTTGATGTGGGACAGGGCGACAGCAGCTTGATTGTTACTCCCAATAAGCATTATATTTTAATTGATGGCGGACCGGATAACGCCGTTGTCTATAAGCTTGGAAGATATCTGCCCTTTTTCCAAAGAAAAATAGATTTAGTTATTATTACCCATCCGCATGATGATCATTTAATTGGCCTGATTGCAGTATTAAATCGCTATGATGTAAAAATGATATTGATGCCAGACGCAAAATGTTTGACGGCTACTTGTATTGAGTTAGAAAGAATAATAAAAGAAAAAAATATCAAAATACAATGGGCTGATTATCGCGGCGTGATGAATTGGGATAAAGATTTGAACTTTGAAGTTTTTTTACCTGACGGCCGTCAAGAAAGTGAAAAAAATTTAAATAATTATTCAGTGGTTGGCCGATTGGCTATAGAAAATAAATCATTTTTATTTATGGGTGATCAGGAAAAAGAAGAGTTACTGATTGGAGAGAATATTGAAGCTAACGTAATTAAAGCTGGCCATCATGGTTCGGCTAATGCCAATGATTGCAAATTTTTATCAAACGTTAAACCGGAATATGCCGTTATTTCTGTGGGTCAAGATAATAAGTTCGGCCATCCTCAGCTAAAAACCATTGAATGCTTAAATGATTTAAATATCAAAATCTTAAGAACTGATTTTTTGGGCGATATTCACTTTTCTATTGACGAAAATAGTTTAATGTTGGATAATTAAGTTTACTTGAAAAAATAATGATTATCCATTAGAATACTAATATTATGGTCAAAGAAATTAACGAAAATAAAATTCTATTGGTTGAAGATGATGAAGTCTTAACTGATATGTATTTGACAAAATTTAAGTCAGAGGGGATGGAATATCTTTCGGCGCCAAACGGCGAAGAAGGGCTGATTTTAGCCAGAAAAGAAAAACCGGTTTTAATTCTTTTAGATATCATGATGCCAAAGCTTGATGGTTTCTCCGTTTTGGCCGAATTAAAGAAAGATCCTAAAACTAAAGATATTCCGGTAATCATATTATCAAATCTTGGGCAAGATTCCGATATTAGCAAGGGTCGGCAGCTGGGAGCGATAGATTATGTGGTTAAAGCCAGTATGACGCCAAGTCAGATTGTTGACAAGGCAAAACAATATCTTAAATAATTATTAATTTATTTTATAACAATTATGAAGGATCTTCAGAGTGAACGCACAGTCGTTTTGGTTAAACCGGACGGCGTTAAAAGGGGATTGGTCGGCGAGATTATTGCTCGTTTTGAAAAAATGGGTTTAAAAATTCGCGCCATGAAAATGGTTTGGGCCGATGAGAGTTTGGCTCTCAATCATTATCCGGAATCAAGAACTGAATTAATGAAAGCGATTGGTGAAAAAACTTTAGCCACTTATGAAAAATACGGCATGGATCCGGGTGAAAAATTCGGTAAATTAAGTCCGATTGAAATTGGACAAATGGTCAATAAATGGAATATTGAATTTTTAACTTCCGGACCGGTAGTAGCCATGATTCTGGAAGGCTTGCATGCGGTTGAAAATGTC
>Ga0265297_10011358_pt1 | contig 10916 bp, 8 predicted proteins | sample Munlanlwell13791_FD_192502 | JGI IMG/M metagenome (GOLD analysis project Ga0265297, IMG submission 192502) | Leachate microbial communities from a municipal landfill in Southern Ontario, Canada - Leachate well 137-91 | ecosystem: Engineered > Solid waste > Landfill > Unclassified | place...
CCTTATATGCGAAAGGATAATCCCATGTATATTCCGGTCCAGGGCCATCCAGAGTGACCTGCAAGAGGTCATTAAAATAAAACTCCACCCGGTTCATCCCGCTTGTTGCATCCGTTGCTGTTGCGCGAAACGTGATCGCCCATCCGCAGAACACCGTCTGCGTGATACAATAATCGAGCAGCAACAGTGGTTTTGTTTGGTCCATAGCACACGTGACATTCTTCGTTGGTTCTGTATTGCCCGCGTTATCAACAGAATAATACTCTATGACAATATGAGACCCATCATTTGAGAGGATGAAGGGTTCTGTGTAGATCTCCCATAAGGTGGTATTAACTCGGTAGTAGGTGACATTCACTCCGGATTCGTTATCGGTCGCGTTCAACATCACTGTTACATTGTTGACGTACCAGCCGTTCTGTCCATCAGGATCAGGAGGATCAAGAGTGCAGGTGGTCACCGGCGGCGTGGTATCATCTTTTCCCATCACCTCTGCAGTGGACGGTATAGCAGTAATCCCTATCAACAAAAGTATGATTCCGATCGCCAACCAGTTCCTTTTCATCGATTATCCTTCCTACGTATTAGAAAATGAGGCTTTAATAAAAAACCTCCCAACATGACCAGTATAGTGATTTGGAAGTGTCACATCCTGAAATAAGTAAATACCAGGAACAATAGGCGCTGGAATAGAGGAATCGTCCATAATGCCCGCATAATCCCTGTTCCCAGCTTTATCATAAGCGTATGAAGAAATAATAATACTGCCAGAAAATGAAAAAATACGCAATAATATCGCATAGAACTTCACGTATTCGTCTGTTATCTCTAGATTACAAATCAATCCGGTAACCCCAAATAACGGGGGCGGCCAAACAAAAATCCATTCATACCTCGGTCCAGGACCAATAACGGTTTCCTGTAAGACATCGTTCAAGTAGAACTCAACCCTCTCCATACCGCTCATCGCATCTGAACAGTCTGCGATCATGATGATTACGTAATAGTCCCCAACTTTTTCCCAGGTGTACTCCAGCCAAATTACTGGCTTTGTACTGTCGATATCAACAGTCACATTCTTCACTGGTTCGATATTCCCCGCAACATCAATCGAAAAATACTCTAGTAAAATATCATTTCCATCATTAGTTAAGAGGACTGGCTCTGTATAGGTTTCCCATGCTGCTTCATCAATTCGGTATTTTGTGATATTCACTCCGGATTCGTTATCGGTTGCGCTCAACGTCACTGTGACATTGTTGACGTACCAGCCGTTCTGACCATCAGGCTCAGGAGGATTAAGAGTACAGGTGGTCACCGGTGGTGTCGTATCGTCTTTTCCCATTACCTCTGCAGTGGACGGTATACCAGTAATCCCTATCAACACGAGAATGATTCCAACTGCTAGAATTTTCTTTTCGAAATGATTTCTTGTCATTTTCTTTCCTGCCCCTAATTTATCTAATATTGTTCTCCTATAAAAGAATATCCCTAAGAACAGCATGTTCTGGGTCAGAGACAGTCACGAGAACCACCTATCCACCGCAGACAAATACTACTGGGAGATACGATCGTTTTTTATGAACATTCAACCCATATACCAGTGAAAAGACCAAGGATTGCCCGTGGTCCTAGGTACCCGTGATACCATTGGAGTACGTAACTCTCTGCATTTGGTGGTACTCTGACTATTTCAAACGGTTGAAAAATAACATACCATAGATACTTTGCTTTGAAACTGATGATACCGTCTCCGGTGTTATTTACGTCTGTGATGACTCCAGCAAAAAACGTCTCATGTCGGATGGTGATTTCAACTACGGAAGTATGTCCCGCGCTGTCATATATAATCACTTTGATTGTAAAAACGGGTAGCGGGACGTATTGAAATGACCAGCTGTAACCAGGCCCAGCTCCGGTGACAGTCTCCTGCAGCAAATCATTGAAGTAGAACTCGACCTTGCTCATACCACTCATATTATCATAAGATGTTACCGTGATGATGATGTAGTACTGATCTCCGACTTTCTCCCAGGCAATGTTCCAACCTACTGTAGGGGGTGTCTTATCTATTTTAAGAACCACGCTCTTTGGGGTTTCTTCGTTACCAGCGTTATCGATGGAATAATACTCTATTAAAATAGGACATCCATCGTTTGAGAGGATGAAGGGTTCTATGTAGATCTCCCACGAGGTGGTATTAACCCGGTAGTAGGTGACATTGACTCCCGACTCATTATCGGTTGTGCTCAACGTCACTGTTACATTGTTGATGTACCAGCCGTTCTGACCATCAGGATCAGGAGGATTAAGAGTGCATGTTGTAATTGGTGGCGTGGTATCGTCTTTCAACGTCATCATGTTTGCAGTTGATGGGATAACACTTATGCTAATTACGAAAAAAATGATAGAGACAGCCACAGCTTTTCTTCGTATATGATTTCCACCCATTTCTTTCCTACCCCTTTGTACGTTTTTATAAGATTGTTGCCCTTTAAAAATATATCTGAGAAGCAGTGACACGGTTTTGAGAGTAACCGGCTGCTTGGAATTTTTTAGAAACAATAATAACACCATTATCTGTTTATACCCCTTTGCTATGACTGAGTCTGAAACAAGTGTAACACAAAATTGTTGGGATTTCATGGAATGCCCGATGAAGACACGAGAAAAGTGTCTTGCCTATACACTTGGCATGGGAAGAGATTGCTGGTTTATCTGGCACATCAATAAAAACTGTGTCGCCGGCAGAATCGGAGACGGCTGTTTTCACTGCCCGTGGTTCAAGAGGAACAATCCTATGAGATCTACAGAACATCAAGAGACGAAGTATTTACACATCGTGCGATCAATCGATAAATGGTAAGAAGTAAGCGTACAGAACCCCCTTGCAGGAAGATTCACCGCCTCATGATCCCCCGGGGTTGTTCTTTGGCTTCTTTTCTGAGCATTGATGCCGGAAAGGCTCCTCAGAATCAGGGAAGCATTGACACGATTGTACCATTGATTTTTTTGTGCGAAATCAAAATCGGAAAAGATGGCATAACCCTTGTATAAACCATTTTTTTAAGCAGGAGATCAAGGAAAACGTTCTGGTCAGACCCGGTCTTCCTTTTTTTCGAACCGTTCCATCCAGACACGACTCCTTCGTTCTCAATCCGTTATGTTTTTAAGGAGAGAAAAGTTCTGTGTTCGTGATTTAGGGACGGAACGATAGTACAAGGACACCTCACATTATCTGAAAATCAGGAGCAGCGCAGGTCCGTTTTTAAACAACAATGGAGATTGCGATTATGCCAAATGAAAGGAAAGAACAGAAAAATAAAGATGAAATAAAGATATTGGAAACCCTGGAACAATTCGGGAGAGACAATATCGGTGATATCGCCAAAAAAAGTGGTTTTTCTAGACAAAAAGTCCGCAGAATCATCAAAAACCTTGAAGAGAAGAAGATCATATGGGGATACAGTGCCATCTCTGATGAAAAAGCACAACAGTCCAAGCATTTCATCGTGTTGGTGAAAAGAAGTAACGAGCCGTTCGACAAACCTTTCCTGCAAGAAGTCTTCTCTGATAAGATTGATAACCGTCCTGCTGGTTTGGTCAAAATCGAGAACATTTATCTGACTCATGGCGTATCTGATTGGATTTTCACGATGTACGCACCTGATACTGTTTCAGTAAAAAAGTTCTGTCAGCTTGCGTTTCACCGATTTCATAAATACATTAAAGACTATACTATCACAGAGATTCTTTTTCCGATTCGGAAACAAGGATTCAAGAACCCTGAAATTAGAAAATTGGTTGACTTTATCTGAACCTCTTCGGTGAGATACTCCGGTAAGATTCGTAAAATATAAATACATGGTTTGCCATGCTATGTCATGGGAGAGAAGGAAAGGGACGTTTGAACGTTCTTCAGCAACCCCCTATTTTATCTTCCCTTCTCCCTCACTTTCTCGTTTTTTGGTCGCAGAATACGTTCAGATGGGTATCGTCCTTGTTCATTTTTCCCTGCTGTTGACAGTTGTTTCTCTCTTTTTATTTTCTTCAAAGGATATGAACACTGTTCTTCCCATCACGCGATACGGAAGTAGTGTAGGTTGGAGAGCGACCGTTATCGTTCATCGGTCTTTGGTGAACCTGCCGTTCGGGTCTGCTGGCTTACTGCAGGAAAACTACAACGATCCTCCAAGAAATACAGGAAAAAGATTTTCTGGACGTGTTATCCGATGTCTCTTGCTGGTTAGATCCGTCCTGTCATATACGCCCAGCTGACCATGAGGATCACGACGAGGATGACGATGGTGATTAGAACGCTGATCCACCAGGCATCGAACAGGGACGTGCTCGGCGCATAGGGGGTGATGGTGCCGTACGCGGGGTCATAGAGATAATCCCATCGGCCGTCCAGGTTGATATCGATTAATTGTTTGCCGTCATGTTGCCCGAGATTGTTTTTCGTGTTGGTTGTCGGGTTGTACAGGGTGTCGTAGATGTCATCTGCATTGGTGTCCACGAGGTAATACAAGATGCCGTTGAGGGACACCGCGTGGATGTCATCCTGGGTGATGTCCGCAGCGATGGTTTGGTCCATGAGGTCCGGGATGCCATTGCGGTTCTCATCTGCCTCGATCCTGACGGTGAGGAAGTCGATGGCTTGGAGATTGTGGGTATCCATGATGGTCAGGGTCACAGTGTATGTCCCATTGGTTTGATACGTATGGGTCGGTCGGGAGTCATAGGCATAGGTGCCGTCACCGAACGCCCAGGTGTAGTTGACGACCGTGGCGTTGAACCCGTAGCTCTGGGAGCCATCAAACTGGAGGGGTTGATACGTCAGGCCACTGGCAGGTCCTCGTGCGTCTGCGACTGGTGCTTGGTAGTTTGTGGAGGTGGCAAGGACGTTGACGGTGGTGATTGCGGAAGCGGTGAGGTTCTGTTGGTCCCGTACTTCAAGGCGGACGGTGTAGCCTCCTTCTTGGGTGTAGATGTGGGTGGCCATGGCTGAGGTAGTCCAGTTGGTGTCATAGGTCCCATCGTCACTCCAATCCCAGCGGTACCCGGTGACTGCGGTGTCATCGGTGCTGCCTGCGCCGGTGACGGTGACTGGTTTGTTGACGTAGGCGATGTACGGTCCGTCTGCGTCTGCGACTGGTGCTTTATTGGGGGGGTCGTCTCCGCCTCCTCCTCCGGATGGCGGGGGGATTGGGTTGGTGACGGTAAATGTCTGGGATTCCCCGGAGACATAGGTGTAGTTGGTGGAGTTGACGAAGAGTTTTGCGTAAAACGTTCCCGCGACGTGGGTCGTATAAGAGATTCTGTAGAGAATGGTCAGATTTGATGACCCTAATGGCCCGTATCCGTATCCTTCGTCAAAGCTCTGGGAGGTATTGGTCTGCTCATCCCACCCTGAACCCCAGTCAGCGTTGTACGGGAGACTGGAGGTGTTGGTGACATTCATCAGGGAAAACGCACCAGGCGGGCTGTCTGCGAGTTCTATCCCGAAGATAGAGAAGTTCACGTGCGCGACCTTGGTATCATCAGAGCTACGGTAGACCCGGAAGCTGAGGTAGTCGACCGGGATTGCTTCGTTGCTTCGAATAATGAGGGTTGCATTGTTAAAAATGATGACCGTGTTCTTTATCACCGAGGTTTTATTCGGTTTTCCTGGGTCGAGTTTCACGGCTGAAAACGACGGCATAAAGACCAGGATGATTAGAAAAAGTAACAGCAGTGCGATGCTGACCGCTACTCCTTTCTGCAAGGATTCTCTCCTCATTTTTCTTCCACCAAGCATTGGATTACGATATCGAATGGTATTGTGAATTATTAACGTATCTATGCTTCACCGACGTCGTTGATGAATGACGATGCGTGCATAGGTTCCCATCGCGATAGGAAATTGTTCATGGTTTTATAAATATATTGTTTCGCTCTTTTTTTTATCGGATCGTGACCCAGAGATGGTTTTGGAGGGAGGGGCTGGTGTGTCGTTGCGCTGCGATGGTATGGTTGTCGACAGAGGGGCAGGAGGGTTGGAGGTGGGTGGTGAAAAAGAAAAAGGCGAGGGGGGGCTGGTGTCGGTATTGGTGATGGAGATAAGGTCGTCGGAGGTTTTTTGGAGGCTTGAGGGGTTCTTAATGTTGACGGAGGGTGGATTGGTGCAGGGTTCTAGTAGAGGGAGAATTTGTTGATTGTGTTGTCAACCGTCTTGTCTTTTTTTTGGGATGAACAAATACAAAACGACACTTGTTATTTTTTTCTGTTCGAGTATTAATATAGGGAGGAAGTGTTATAAACCGTCAGTTCATTCGAAATAGGGAGAAAACGGAGGATAAAAATGTTTTGGAAAGAAAAACGAATGAGAAAGGCAGCCATACCTCTTTTTTTTGCAGTGATGATGATTGTCAGCACCGGTGCTGTTCCCAGTACCGCAGGGGGAGCCGGTGAGATAAAACAAACCTTTACTGCTGGTGCGTATGAGATCAACGAAGAAAACGGGGTACATCAGATCCAGATGCTCTCCGCAGGGTATCATCTCATGGAGTCACCGGGGGATCCGGCGCTTCCCGAGCGGGTTTTTGAAATCCAGGTCCCTGATACTATTGATTGGTCGACGGTGCAGCTCACGGTGGAGCATTTAGAGACGGTGACGTTGGAGGGGTCCTATGTTATCGCCCCGAATCCGCCGTTTATAATTGGGGAAACAGAATCTGAATCCAGCTTGGAATGGGGGTATGGGAAGAGTATTGTGGAGGGGAAGAACACGTTCGTGTACGAGTGTGATGAGAGGTATCCGGCGGAATCTGTCGTGCTGTCTTCCTATACGGAGCGGCAGCAGCCCGCGGACTGTGGGTGTATCAACGCGAAGTACGCCCTTGTTGCGTACCGGCCGTTTCTCTATAATCCGGTGTCTCAAGAGTTGACGCTCGTTGAGGAGGCGACGATACGGTTGACCTATGAATCCCCCGCGGGGATTACCATGAGGGGGCCCTTGAGAGATTCCTATGATTTTGTGATCATCACCACCAACGATATTGTTTCTCATAGTGAGACGCTTGATAATTTCATCGCTCTGAAAGAGTTCGCTGGCCATGATGTGTTGGTGGTCACCGAGACTGAGTATGGTGGTCTTGCGGGTGCGGAGACCGCGGATAAAATCCGTAACTGGTTGATCGCTAATGATGGTCCGCTGGGGATCGAATACGTCTTGTTGATTGGGGACCCTAATCCGGATGATCTGTCCGATGATTGGGTGAATATCCCTAGTGACCCTCTGGATAGTGTGGGTGATCTGCCTATGAAGATGTCTTGGGTGGGTTACGCGGACTGGAACGCCTGGCAGGATTGGGCGTATCATGGGTATCCGACGGATATGTTCTACGCGGATCTCACGGGGGATTGGGATCTTGATAACGATGGTCTCTTTGGAGAAGATATCGACTTTACGAACCCTGCCAGCCCGTACCCGGGTGAGGCAGCGTTTGATGATGGCACCTATTCTGTGATCTGGGAGGGTCAGTTGGAAATACCCAGTGGCACCACCTATCGGTTCCATACGTTTAGCGATGACGGCGTGCGCTTGGAGATCGATGGGACCACGGTGTTTAGTAATTTCGGGCCGCATGATTGGCCGATCAATGAATTCAGTAATGATGCTGGGAACAGCGGTGATCTGTTACTTTTCGCAGGCATGTATAACATCACCCTTGAATATGATAATCATGGTGGTGATGGGATCATCCGACTCTGGTGGCATACCCCGTTTTTAGCGGAAGGTGACCCGGATTTTGTTAATGAAATCATCCCGGAGACCCGGCTGTATGATGTCACCGGGGGCTCCTCGGGAGGGTTGGATGGGACGTATTACACGGACAGTGCGTTTACGACAGTGGGTCATACCCGAAAAGACCCGACGATTAACTTTATCTGGGCGACCGGGGATGATGGTCCCGGGGGTGTGGATTATGGTGCGGAAAACTATGTGGGGCGAATACCAGTCTATGATGATGATTACGATCAGCTGGATTCTATTTTAAACAAGATTATCACCTATGAGACCGATCAAGGAAATATCAGCTGGCGGGAGTCTTTCCTGGTCGCGGTGGCTCCGCTGTCCGACTCCACCCCTGCGTATCAGTATGGAGAAGCAGTAAAAACTGATATCACGGATCCCGCAGGGTTTGATAGTTATCGGATTTACTGGGATGATTACTCTGCGACTGGAGGCCCAACACCGGATGATTGGCCGACCAGCGAGGTGAAAGTAAAGGCGGAATGGGCGGACGGTTATGGTCTGGTCACCTGGTGGACGCATGGGAGCCCGCAGAGCGCGTCTCATGTGTTTTCCACGGCCTCCATCCTGGATCTGGATGACTCGACACCAGCGTTTGTGTATCAGGCGACCTGTCTGAACGGCTATCCGGAGGATAGTGACAACCTCGGGTATGCGTTACTGAAACATGGGGCGGTGGCCACGATCTGCGCGACACGGGTTTCCACGGGGTCTCGGGGGAACTGGGTCTATGATCCCACGAGTAGCGCGAATCCGAACTGGGGGTACGCATACATCCAGCATCTCATTACGGATGGGTACACCGCTGGTCAGGCGTTGTATGATGCAAAAGATGATGTCACCAGCATCAGCAGGAATCTCATGAACTATAACCTCTACGGGGACCCGACCATTACGTACTTCGATATCATTGAGAATTCTCCTCCCACCGCTGACATCGGCGGGCCCTATCATGTTGATGAGGGGTCATCCGTGACGTTGGATGCCTCCGGCTCATTTGATGTTGACGGGGACGCGTTGACCTACGCATGGGATCTCGATGGGGATGGAGCGTATGATGATGCCGTGGGGGTGACCGCCTCGTATCATGGCGTTGATGACGCGGTGGTGACGCTTGGCCTTCTGGTTTCTGATGGGATTTTCGAGGACACCGATGCTACCAGCCTGACCGTCCACAATGTTGACCCTGAGGTCAGCGCCGTCTGCGGAAGCACTTTGAACGAAAATGAGCAGGCGACCTGTGATATCACCATCCATGATGAAGGCGTGGAAGATACCTTTCGAGTCGAGGTTGATTGGGGCGATGGATCCGCGCTGAGTATTCTGTATCCCGGTGATGCTGGCGATGTTGTCATTCACCCGACTCACACGTATCTTGATGATACTCCAAGTAGTACTCCTTCTGATATCTACACGATCAGTGTTTCCGTTATCGACGATGACGGTGGGGACGATAGCGATAGTGACACGGTGACGGTCAACAATGTCGCGCCCGTGGCGACCGCGGTTGGTGCCAGCATCGATGAGAATGACACTGCCACCATGAGCGGTACCATCATGGACCCTGGGACACAGGATACGTTTTCGGTGGTCATCGACTGGGGGGAAGGAGCCCCACAGACCTACCTCTACCCTGCTGGGGCCACCAGCTACAGTGAGACCCATCAGTACCTCGATGACAACCCGACAGGAACCCCGACGGATGAGTACGCCATCAGCGTCACCGTCACCGATGACGACACCGGTGAGGCGACTGCCACCGCCACGGTTTCCGTCGACAACGTCGACCCGACGATCACTGTTTTTAAACTGGATCAGCCGAACCCACAGTTCATCCTCCCCTTGGTGCATGCATTAACCTTCACGGGTGAGTTTACCGATCAAGGAACGCAGGATACTCATACGATCCTCTGGGATTTCGACGATGGCCAGACCGCTTCGACCTTAAACACGACCCATACCTACACCGCCCCTGGTCTTTACGAAGTCAGTCTTACGGTCGAGGATGATGACACCGGTGTCGACGAGGACTCCCTGGAGGTGAATGTGACCGATGAGTTCGGCGCACTTGCTGATCTTGATGCGTACATTCAAGGTCTTCCTGCCTCGGCGTTCAAAGGTAGCGCCAAACTGCGAAAACAAGCGTTGAAAAACATGATCTCTGCAGTGCATGATATGCTCGTGGACATGGAATACCAGGGGGCTATCACCAGTTTGGTTAACAATATCCGAGCGAAAGCGGATGGCTTCATTGATGGGAAGAGCAGCGATGACTGGATCATCGATTTCGAAGCTCAATATCACATCTGTATGAAAATCGATGATCTCACCGGTTATCTCGGTTATCTTCTGCATCCCCCGTTGTAGCGAAAAAACACCCAGAGACTTCCTCTTGGGAACCACTGAAGTATTCCTGAGGCAAGTTTCCCCTCCTTTTTTCTTTTTTTTTCATGACTAGGGTGGATGCTCTGCAGAGTGAAAACATCAGGGGCATCGGAACAAAAAAAAAAATCGTTCCTCTTTTTTTTATCGGACCGTGACCCAGAGATGGTTTTGGAGGTAGGCGCTGCTGAGTCGTTGTTCGGCGATGGTGTGGTAATCGACGTAGGGGTAGTAGGGTTGGGTGGGGGCGGTGAAGAGGAGGAAGGCGAGTTTGTAGGTGCCGGTGCGGTTGATGCCGAAGACGTAGGTGGTGGTCCATTGCGGGCTCCAGGGTTGTTCGGTGATGACGGGCTGGTGTGGGAGGGTGTTGGTGGCGAGGGTATCCAGGTGCCACATCTGGTGGTAGGTGGTCTGGTTGTTGGTGGTGGTTTGGTTGATGAGCCAGATTTCTATGGTGTAGTTGATGAGGCGGGATTCGTGGTTGGCGACGCCGATGATCACGGCTGCGGTTTCGTTGAGGGTGAGGTTCCGTGGGTACTCCTCTGCTTTTCCTGATGGTCCGAGGAGGTAGAACTCGGTGAAGGTCTCCCCGGTTTTCGGCATCGCGATCACATAGACGAGAGCAGCGATGACGATGAGGATGGCGATGAGAAGGATGATGGTGAGGGCACGGTCGACTGGTTGTTCTTGTTTGGGGAGGGTGAGTTTCTGGGGGAGGGTGAAGCGTTCCTGTGGG
>Ga0265297_10011359_pt1 | contig 10915 bp, 7 predicted proteins | sample Munlanlwell13791_FD_192502 | JGI IMG/M metagenome (GOLD analysis project Ga0265297, IMG submission 192502) | Leachate microbial communities from a municipal landfill in Southern Ontario, Canada - Leachate well 137-91 | ecosystem: Engineered > Solid waste > Landfill > Unclassified | place...
TATCAACATGCTGTTTTATCCGGGCATAATTGGGTTCAATACCCACTGCACAGTTGTTATTAAAACTAACACAAACATCTCCGATCAGCCTGGCTGAATTTAACAGATTAAAAGCCATCAATGGTTTAAATACATTCAGTTCAAAATGGCCTGTCATTGCCCCGATGGAAATAGCGGTATCATTTCCCACTACCTGAGCACAAACCATTGTCATTGCCTCCGGTTGGGTCGGATTAACTTTTCCGGGCATTATGGAAGATCCAGGTTCATTTTCCGGGATCAGAATTTCACCAATACCTGAACGAGGGCCAGAGGCCAGCAACCTGATGTCATTGGCGATTTTCATCATACTGCAGGCAACTGTTTTCAATGCTCCTGACATTTCAACAAAAGCATCATGGGCGGCAAGTGCTTCAAATTTATTATCTGCAGAAACAAAGGGCAGATCGGTCAGCTGTGCGATTTTTGCAGCCACTTTCTCAGCATAACCCTGTGGTGCATTAAGTCCGGTACCAACAGCAGTGCCCCCCAATGCCAGTTCAGCCAAGTGAAACAAGGCACTCTCAATAGCCTTGATCCCATGATCCAATTGTGACGCATACCCTGAAAACTCCTGTCCTAAAGTGAGTGGGGTGGCATCCATCAAATGTGTTCTTCCAATCTTTACCACATTCATAAAGGCGGCAGATTTTTCTTCAAGTGTATTTTTCAACAACTCCAATCCGGGAAGTGTTCGCTCTGCAATCATTTTGTAGGCAGCAATGTGCATGGCGGTCGGATACGTGTCATTGGATGATTGTGACTTGTTGACATCATCATTGGGATGCAATATTTTTTTAACATCATCCAGCTTCCCTCCTTTAATAACATGTCCCCGGTTGGCAATAACCTCATTTAGGTTCATATTTGATTGCGTACCGGATCCGGTTTGCCAAACAACCAATGGAAACTGTTCATCAAGTTTCCCATCCAGAATTTCATCACACACCTGTGCAATTAATTCCGCTTTTTCTGATGGCAATACTCCACAGTCAAAATTAGTCAAAGCTGCTGCCTTTTTAAGGATAGCAAAGGCTTTGATGATTTCATCAGGCATAATATCACCAATACCGCCAATTTTAAAATTTTGCAAAGAACGCTGGGTTTGAGCACCCCAATATTTTTCAGCAGGTACTTTTATTTCACCCATACTATCTTTTTCAATTCTGTAATTCATAATTATATTTTAATAAGGTTAATAAAATCGTTAAAAACATATTTTTTTTAGAAGTTGAAATTTACACAATTGCCCAAAATAGTAGTATAAAAAAATAAAAAAGCCGCACACTATGTCAGCATGCGGCTTTGAATGTGCTATGCAGGAGATTAGAAAAATTTATATCTTAAGTCCTTAACATCTGCCAATTCTTTAAGAGCTTCCATTGAGGTGTATTGCGACATACCCTGAGAAGTACTCAATCTTTCCTTCTTGATTTCCGTAAAATCTTTCGGTTCTTCAACCTTCGAAAAGTCTTTTAGAACAAATTGAAAAACAGCATTTTGTCCAATAACGGGGTCACTAAGTTGATCCTTTTCAGCTCCGAAAACCATTCCGATCAGTAACTTTTCTTCACCAATATTTGAAATAAAGGGCATATCAAAGCTGGCATTCGTAACTTTATCAACAGGTTTATTTAAAATTTTAGCGATTTCAATCAAAGAATTTCCAGCCTTATTGGCATTATTGAACTTTTCAAGAAGCATTTGTTCCTTTTTCTCTTTGACAACAAATTGATTGAGCATTTCCTTTACTTTTTCAAAAGGTGCAATTCCTTTTTCATAAACTTCAGTCAGGTGAGCAACAATAAAGGAATTATCCACAGCAATGACATCCGAAATATCATCCATCTTGCTTCGGTACGCCCAATTGATCATAATCCTGCCACTTATCAAACCTGGCAATTCTTTCTGATCAGGACGAATATCCTGAGCAAGCCTTTTATCATACCCTTTTTCCTTTATCTGGAATTCAAAATCATCAGCATTCTTAATATGGCTTCTGAATTTTATCGCTTTTGCATATTGTTGCTGATAAGTTTCAGCAGAAGGGTCAATTCTTTTTGCAATGACACCTACTTTTATAAGGGTATTGCTTTTCTCACCAGTAAGATGGATCAAATGTGCACCAAATTGGGAACGGACAACGGCATATTCTCCGCTTTTCATTTTTTTAACAGCATCCATAAAAGGTTTTACCATACTGCCGTCAGCAAACCAACCCAGGTCGCCTCCTTTGATCGCAGTTCCCTTATCTTCGCTGTTGCGCATAGCCATAATACTAAATTCTTCTTTCCCAGCTTTGGCATCAGCCATTAATTCGCGTGCACGTTTTAATGCTCTCAGGGTATCTTCTTCAGTAGGACCTTCGGCTTTAATTAAAATATGGCTGGCTTTGTAATAAAACACTGTATCCTGTTTCTTTTCGACTAATTTCGCCATCTTGTAATAGCCTTTATCCAGAAATGGTCCAATAATACTGTCGTCATTTTTTAAGTCGAAATATACATGGTCAATACTTTCATAAAAATACCCGGGATTCCTGAAATTCGTATCAAAGGCTTCATCAGAATTCACTTCGACATAAAGGGAGTCATTGGTAGCATCCCTGAATTCTTTTCGAATGTTTAATAATAAGTTAAATAATGCCAAGCTATCTTCTTTTGTTGGCATAACATCAAAAACAACATAATCAAAGGATCGTGTTTCTTCAATTTTATGCTCTTCTTTATGCTTGTCATAGTATTTTTTAAGATCTTCATCTGTTACTTTAATGCTGCTATCCTGAACATCTTTGTAAGGAACCGCAACATATTCAAAGGTAGCATATTGGTTTTTAGCAAAATAAACATTTTTTGCTTCAAGATTGGTCATATACATACCCTGTTTGATCAGCGTGAAATATTTTTCCCTCTTCTTTTCCTTGGCCAGTTCCAACTCAAAATCCAGCCAAATTTCTTTATACTCCGGATATTGATCAATATTTTTCAGAAAATTGATTAGATTGTTTCGATCAAATTCCTGAGTTTCCGGATTTGTAAAAAACTGTTTTACTGCAGGATGCGGATTTGGACCTGTAACGTGGAAGGTTAATTCCTCGGAGCTGAAATTAATACCTGTATATTCAAACTCTTTACCGTATATGATTTCGTCATTTATTTTCTGCCAAAGTTCGTCCCGAAGCTGATTTCTGGTTGCTTCATCCACGCTTTCTTTCGCCATACGCTTCATGTATTTGTCCAACTCCACATCAAAGCGGTTTTGAAATTGTTGATAGGATATTCTTTCGCCATCCACTTCTCCGATCATCATCTTTTTATTTCCAAGCAAAGCCGAATTAGTTTGAAAAGCATCACTGACGACAAAAGCCAAAATAGATACACCTATCAATCCAATTGCTATTCCTGAGTATTTTCTGATTGTTCCAATCGCTGCCATAATTGTTTAATTAGTATTTTTAGTATTTATTGTATTTCAAAATTTCCTTCTCCAATTTTTAATCCTTCATTAAATAACTGCACTTTGTAGTTCCCTTTTTCAAACGGGCTGCCTTTTCCCCAATAGACGCGATACACCTCTGCAGGAGAATTGCTGAATTCAAAGTCTGATTTTACAGTATATGTAGTTTGCTCACCCTGATATGTAAAATATCCGGAGCCTCTTTCTTCGAGAAATAAGGTTTCTCCTTTGGGATTCACAATTTTAATAAAAAATTCTTTCTTCCCTATTTTTGCAAGATTGTTATCCATCAGACTAAACGTGATCCGTAAGCCCTCAATACGCTCACCTTTCATGGATTCACGCTGTTTTGAACCTTTTATCTGTATCCCAACCACATTAATAGCGGAGGTTCTGAGCATGGCACCCAAACTGACTTTGTTTGAGAGGTCCACATTTTCGTCCATCAGTTTATCCACCTCTCTTTTCACATCAGTAACCTGGGTTTTCAATCCTTCATTTTCCTCAGTAAGTCTTTCATTTTTTCGTTTAAGTTCCTGAATTTCTTCCTGGTATTTCTTTGTATAATATTTTAATTGCGCAATTTCTTCTTTTGCAGCATTATATCTTGCTTTGGTCAGTTTCCCAGCTTTGATCTCCTCCTCAATTTTCAACTGCAGTTCTTCAATTTGTTTTTGCTTGGCAACCAGTGTCGTATCCTTTTCCCCAACAAGATTTTCATACTCTTCAAGTTGTATTTTGAAGGCATTGACTTCTTTTTGCAATTCATCTTTGAGTTCTGTAGTAGATATCAGTTTTTCTTTCGTGATATTGTTTCGGATCAGTTTAATGACCAGAAACACATTAAACAGAAATAATACAAGGATTACAATGTAAAGGATTTTTCTTCCGTTTGTTTTATTTTCAGCATTTTCAATATCTGCCATATTTCAGATTTTAAGATTTAATAATCATAAATTTCCGACAAAGAAAAGAAACAAGATGTTTCAAATACAGCATTTTCATCAGAGTCTGAACCATGGACAGCATTATTTTCCACATTGGTGCCATACTTTTTTCGAATAGTCCCCTCATCCGCATTTTTGGGATCAGTGGATCCAATTAATTTCCTGAAAGAATGAACAGCATCATGTTTTTCCAACACAGCAACAAAAACGGGTCCTGAGGTAATATAACTGATCAGCCCATCAAAAAAACCTTTTCCCACATGAACGTCATAAAAGCTTTTCGCTTGTTTGTCATTCATCCACAACATCTTCAAAGCCACAATCCGGAATCCACCTTCCATGATGTCACTCAGTACCTTTCCCGACAAGCCCGCCTTGACAATCTCAGGTTTTATAATGGTAAATGTTCTGTTTGACATTTTTTATTTTTCTGCAAAGTTAAATTTTTAAATATAACAGCTATCCTTCCATGAATATTTATTCTTTTCGTGGATATTTTTATTTTCGCAGCATCATTTAATCGTTAATTTTGCTTGAAACTTTTATATTAATTGTATGAGTACTATCAAAGGAATATTTCCAAGACAAATATTGGATTCAAGAGGAACACCCACTGTAGAAGTGGAGATAATCACCGAAAATGGATATCTGGGACGGGCAGCAGTGCCTTCAGGTGCATCAACGGGAGCTTATGAAGCTGTTGAACTTCGTGATGGCGATAAAAATAATTATCGCGGGAAAAGTATTTTAAAGGTAGTGGACAAAATTATTGAAGTAATAGAACCTGAACTTATTGATATCAGCGTTTTCGAGCAAAAAATGATTGACAACATTTTAATTGAACTTGATGGAACCGATAATAAATCCAACCTCGGTGCCAACGGTATTCTTGCCGTTTCCCTTGCTGTGGCACGCGCTGCTGCTGCCGAGGCTGGCTTGCCCCTTTATAAATATCTGGGGGGGGTGGGAGCATGCACCCTGCCTATCCCTATGATGAATATTCTTAATGGAGGCAAACATGCCGATAACAAAACAGATTTTCAGGAATTTATGATCATGCCTGTTGGTGCTGAAACTTTCAGCGAAGCCTTGCGTATGTCTGCCGAAGTGTTTTACAGCCTGAAAGATTACCTGAAAAGTAAAGGCTATTCAACTAATGTTGGTGATGAAGGAGGTTTCGCTCCAAACCTGGCTTCCAATGAAGATGCTATTAAAACCGTGCTTGCTGCCATCGAGAAAGCCGGATATCGCCCTGGCGAAGATGTTTACATCGCCCTTGACCCGGCAGCTACCGAGATGTGGGATGAGAAAAAGAAAATGTACCGATTTTACAAATCCAGTCAGGAAGAGATCACTTCAGACCAAATGATCAGTTATTGGCTTGACTGGATTAAAAAATATCCCATCATTTCCCTGGAAGATGGTCTTGCTGAAGATGACTGGAGTTCGTGGACCAAGTTAACGGAAAAAACAAAAGGGCATATTCAAATTGTCGGAGATGACCTCTTTGTAACCAATCCCAAACGACTGTCAAGAGGAATCGAACAGAAAGCCGCCAATTCCATTCTGATCAAACTGAATCAAATCGGTACGCTTAGTGAAACCATTCAGACCATTCAGCTTGCACACAGCAATAATTTTACTTGTGTAACTTCCCATCGCTCCGGGGAAACTGAAGATACTTTTATTGCCGACCTTGCCGTAGCTTTGAATACAGGGCAGATTAAAACCGGTTCACTTTCCCGCACCGACAGGATTGCCAAATACAATCAATTGATCAGGATTGAAGAAGAACTTGGAGAAGATGCCGTTTATCCCGGTAAAAATTTCCGTTTCATTAAGTAAAATACGGATGAAGATAAAAATACACCCTTTACTGAAAAACAAATATATTCTGGCAAGTATTGCTTTTATTATCCTGGTAGGTTTTGTGGACAACAATAACCTGATCCGCAGTTTCAAAACACAGCGATCTATCAGGGAGCTGGAAAAAACCAAAGAATATTACCTGAAAGAAATTCAACATACCAAGATTATTTGGGAAGACCTGACCAATAATCCGGCTTCCTTTGAAAAATTTGCACGGGAAACGTATTTTTTAAAAAAACCTGATGAAGAGATCATTCTGATTGAAATGAAATAAAGAGTTTTTGATTAAGAGGATCTCCCCATTTATTTATGCGACACCTGAAAATCAATGCTCTAATTACAGTATTTATATATTTCCCCTAAGGAACACTATAATCAGTAGTATAGATTTTTTTTATATGTTTATACTTTAACAATTTGATCAAAAAACTTAATGATCTTTCTTTGCTGCGAGAATAATCATCCCCTTGTGTGTTTTAAAATCAATCAGGGTTGTATCATTACATACAAGTTTATCTAATTCGATTCCACCCTATTCAAATTGGAAAATATTCACTCAAGCAACACCTGTAAGTAAAGGCAATAATAAAAGAATATTAATAACATTACGTGAATTTTGTAAAATTAATAGCAATTTTTGCGTGAATTTTGCTTATAAATTCACAGAATTTATCCTAACTTTGCTAAAAACTTTAAATAATAATGGAAATCGAAAGAATAATTAAATCAGAGATTCATGACCAAATTAAGCAGGATACAAATAAAATCATTATTGTATTTGGTGCGCGACAAGTTGGGAAAACAACCCTGATCAATTCAATTACCAACGAATTGGCTTTAAAAACGATATGGATCAATGCCGACCGGATCAATTACCAGGATGTTTTGTCATCAAGGGATTTGAACAAAATTTTGTCATTGGTTGACGGTTATGAATTGTTAGTGATTGACGAAGCCCAGCGTATTCCGGATATTGGTATCAACCTGAAGATCATCCATGACGAAATTAAAACATTAAAAGTGATCGTTACAGGGTCATCATCATTTGACCTTGCTCAAAAAGTAACAGAACCTTTGACAGGCAGGAAAAAAGTATTTAAACTTTTCCCCTTGTCTTTGAAGGAAATCAGCGAGCACATTGGAAGATTCAACGCTAACGACAAAATTGAAGAACTGCTCGTATATGGCTCATACCCTGAAGTATATAATTTAAACAACCTAAAGGACAAATTGGATGCTCTTATAGAAATTGGATATTCATATCTTTACAAAGACATAATTGAAATAGTTAATATTAAATTCACATCAAAAATATCAGACCTTTTAAAATTACTTTCATTCCAGCTTGGTTCTGAAGTTTCAATCAATGAACTTAGTAAAAACCTTGGCATAAGTCGGGATTCAGTTGAGAAATATTTGGAAGTACTTGAAAAAGCTTTTATTATTTTCAGGATTTCCGGGTTCAGTCGAAATTTGCGTAAAGAGGTTAGTAAAATGGATAAATTTTATTTTTACGATTCAGGTATACGCAACCTGGTCATAAACAATTTTAATCCGGTGAACTTAAGAAATGACCTTGGACAGCTGTGGGAAAACTTCATTATTTCTGAGCGAATGAAAAAACTGAGTTATGAAAATGATTATTCATCAAGTTATTTCTGGCGAACATACACTGGAGCTGAACTTGATTATTTAGAGGAAAAAAACAATATCCTGAGTGGATATGAAATTAAATACGGAAAAAAGAAATTTAAAGCTCCGAAAACATGGCAGGATACTTATCCAAATTCAACTTATACTTTGATTAACAAGGATAATTATACTGATTTCGTGTGCTGACAAAGGAAAACACACCATGAAAAATGTTTTCTGGATTTAACCTGTATTTTTTAATCTGTTTATCCGTATTTTCAATGCTTCCTGATGTTGTTCTTCCGATAACTCCGGATCCTTAAACTTCAGAAAAAGATCGCAAGGCAACTCAATACAGTCCCCGCAATTTTTAAATCTTTTCCTGTTGATAGCGCATTCAAATAAAGGGCAAATTCCATTTTCCGTATAAGAAGAAGTCCAGAAAGTCATTCCTTTCACCTCAAAACAACCCTGACATTCATTACCAAGAAAGGAGCAGGCTGAACAATCTAATCCGCATGAAGATATTTCCATTTTTAACAAACAATTAATGATTCAACCCATATTATTCAAAAAAGCCAGGAATCAATTCCCTGACATATTTCCTTGAAGCAATTGCTTCAGGGTAATTAGAATTATTTTAAGGTCAAGCCAGAACGACCAGTTTTCCGTATAATAAATATCGAATTCCACCCTGGCTTTCATTTTTTCAAGCTGCTTAGTTTCTCCCCGATGTCCCCGAATCTGAGCCAGACCAGTTATTCCCGGCTTATAGCTATGCCTCTTCAAATAATCGGTAATCACCTTGCTGTATTCTTCGGTATGCTTCAACATATGCGGACGGGGGCCAACAACTGACATTTGTCCTGCCAGCACATTGAAAAACTGCGGAGTTTCGTCCAAGCTGCTTTTTCGCAGGATCTTCCCGCTTGTAGTAATACGAGCATCATCCTCCGAAGCTTGCACTGAATCGGAGTCCGGATTGTTTACCATCGTTCTGAATTTCAAACAGGTAAAAGTTTTATTTTTGTAACCTGTCCTTTGCTGCCGGAACAATACCGGGCCTTTTGAATCCAGAATAATGAACAGTGAAATCAGGGGCATGGCCCAGGACATAAATAAAACAATCACAAGAATTGAAACAAGGATGTCAAAACTGCGCTTCGTCAGGTAATTAATGGATACAGAAAGATTGTCTTTTCCTATTGAAATGACCGGAAATCTGTCGAAACGCTGATAATTATGATAAAAGGCAGGGAAAACGGCAAAATCAAGAAGCAGCGAAATCCGTATTTTTTTTTGGTTGGCAAGATTTAAAATAGATTGTTTCACCTCCTCGGGAATTATTTTCATATTTACAAAAACCTCATCAATTTTATTCAGAGTGACCATTTGCTCGATGGTACTGTATGAATTTGATAAGCAAGGAGCAGGACAATCACCTTCGTGAATATATCCTGTAAATTGATAGCCTGTCCATGCATTGTTTTCCATATAATTTCTAAGTTCTTCCGCCTTTTCATTATAGCCTATAATGAGGATATTCATGTTGTTAAGCCCGTGGGAACGAACAAATCTGATCAGGAAGTCGAACAGTAATTTAAAGGCGCTTACTATCAGTGCCGCTAAGAAAAACGTACGAAACAATCGAAAAGTAATCAGAATGCTATTACCGGACAGGAGGTTCAATATCAAATACAAGAAAAACCAAAAAAGAAGTGCAATCAAGGAATTCCAGATAATTTTTTTTCGCTGTATCAACCTGGGCATTTCACTCAACCTGAAAAAAATAAAGAGTATAATCCAAAATATATTTAACAAACCGACAATCACAAGAAAAAGGCTGAAATTTTCTATTTCCCTTTCTTGTCCATAAGTATCAAAAAAGAAAATGTTTAATACAACCAGATCAGCAATCAAGGATAAAACCGGGAATGAAAAAAAAATCAGTCTTTCCATATATCCACTTAAATCACATCGGAAATAAAAGCAAAATTATGAAAATGTTCTATAACTGAGTTTAGTTTATTGAATCCGGCTACATCTCATGCCATACCACTTAAGAAAGCCGAAATTCTCTGATAATGAAGCCGGAAATATTCTAACTCTTCTTGCTGTTAAACAAATCAAGGTATTTATTGATAATGGAATCAAGCTGATAGTGAATAGCAATTGTCTGATAATTTTCATTGATAATGCTTTGGTAATCTGCTTTATTTATATTTGATTGGAGCAGTTTTTCAATATCGGATGCATTTTTAAAATAAAATGCATGTGCTCCTAATACAGCCCGGTTAAAAATGTTGTCATGGGCGGTAATCAATGCTTTAGCAGCCATTGCTTCCAGTAAAGAAGGATTGGTACCTCCTGCAGAATGCCCGTGGAAGTATATTTTTGAATGAAATCTGATCTGATCCAGCAGGTATTTGTCATAAAGGGGACCAAAGAAAATCACCCTTTCTCCCTCGTATTTTCTTTTCAGTCTTCGGCCATATAAGTGGTTGTAATTCCCAATAATGATCAATTTATCATTGGTTTTGGAGTGAAGATGACCTTGAATAATCATTTCCGTATGATTATCTTCCTGAATTCGACAAATAACCAAATTATAATTATCGGGAATAAAAGGTGCTGGCAATGAATTTTCGCAATTCTCTTCGGTGATACAAGTAGCTGAATAAGGTATGTAGAAAGTCTTTTTACCATATTTAGCTTCGAGATATGCTTTTACTGGCAAAGAATCTGCAATAAGGTAATGGCTTTTTTGCACCGCCTTTTGTTCTGCATATCTTAAAAAAAATCGGGTTAATATTCCATACTTACTTCTTTGCCATTCCATGCCATCCATATTGGTGACAATGCAGGATCCTTTCCTGTGCAAAGAAAACCATATTGAACTGCTGGTATAACCCAGGTGGTAAATAAGGTCAAAATCCCTTTTACGACTATCAATAATGCAAGCTAAATCATAG
>Ga0265297_10011360_pt1 | contig 10915 bp, 10 predicted proteins | sample Munlanlwell13791_FD_192502 | JGI IMG/M metagenome (GOLD analysis project Ga0265297, IMG submission 192502) | Leachate microbial communities from a municipal landfill in Southern Ontario, Canada - Leachate well 137-91 | ecosystem: Engineered > Solid waste > Landfill > Unclassified | place...
ATGTCGTTATCCAGTCAGACATCTTCTCACGGTCAAACTCATCGAGTTTGACTATCTCAATGTCGACGCCGCTTTTCCTGACGGCAATCGGCAGATCCGTGACCAGAACAACACCGCCCTTTCGAACCATCGAGGCAAGTTCGGTGAAGGATGCGAGGAACCTGTCTCGTTCGGCTTCGCTGGTAAAGAGAGTCCTGTCGAAGTTGTCAATGATCATAACGGAAGGCTCGTTCTGCCAGGAATTGGTGAGGTCCGGCACGTCCTTGAGCACTTCCCGGTCGATCATCGACACGAAATTCACCAGATCCTCAGATGTGCGGCCGGCCATATCAATGTAGATCGGAATCAGCTTGGAGTGCCCGCGGGAATACCCGCCAGCCATGGTGAATGCGAGCATTCGGCAGAATGTGGATGTGCCACAGCCACGATTCCCGTGAAGGTTCACGATCTTCGGAGACGGCCGCGACAGACGCTCCCGGACATAGCGGATACCGTCAAATATCCTGATGCTGCGCTTCTCAGTCGTCCGAAGAATCTCTGCAGAACGAGGTATGAACAAGGCTTCCTGCGATGTCAAACTGAGGATCTTCACTTCAAGAAGATCGGGGAAGATGTTGAACTTGTTTGAGAGATAGGTTGTCCGGCAGAAAGAACGCCAGTCGGAGACGACCTCACCGACTTTGGCAACAGGCATTGCAGTGGCGAACGAACCCGTGTCGAGACCAATGTTGAAGCGGATTTTCCGGGCCTGAATTTCCTCCTGTGAGGAATCCCTGTATCGCCCGAGGTAGTCCTTGAATTCCGTCTCGATTTCCCGGCGCCGCTCAGGACTGAGTAGAACGGTGAAACGCTTGTCGGCAATCTTCGCTTCGCCTGTGGCAAAGATCCTCTCCAGCACATCGCGCGCCTGCGAGTCCTGCAGAACTCCTTTGTATCTCGGAGCAAGCGCCCGGCAACGTTCGCGGATTTCGGCTCTGAGCGCAGGATCGAGGGCCGTGAGGAAAAACGCAGCCTCAAAGGAGAGAGGACCTTCGAGTATGCCGATGATGCTCTCAAGCGCCTGGGGGTTATCGGTGAAGGTGCTTCGATAGTAATCGTTAACGCGGTCTGCTATCGCCTCGACTAACTCGTTGGACAGCAGCAACCTGCTGAAGTGCTTGACAGCTTCACCGTGATGAGGGCTTGGCAGGGCTGAGGCGTCGACTATCAACGATTCCACACTGAACATCAGGGAGATGTTCACTCCCGTTTCCAGGAAGAACGACCCCTTGATGAGTCTCAGGGAAAGATCGGAGTCTTGCTGGTGCGTTTCCAAGTTGGCCTCTTTTAGAGCATTATGCGCAGTATGCACTGCCTGTCAAGCCGCGCGCAAGCGAACTGACACTGACAACAGGAAAAGTAACAAGGCTTTTCTTGTTGAATCACGCTCGACAGGTAGAATATGGCAAACCGGGAGGACGTATGATAAGGTTCGCCGAGAGACAGGTGCAGAATATTCTGACCGGCCGCAAGAAGGTGACCAGGATCGGCGTGCCGAGCCCGTGGAAAGTCGGCGAGGTCGTCACCGCATGCAAACTGGTCAACGGCATCGACCAGCCCTTTGCATACCTGAAGCTGGTCAGTGTCCGGCAACACAAACTCAAGGAAATCACCGATGCGGATGCTAAGCTCGAAGGCTATGACAACCGCACCGAGTTCCTGAAGGTCTGGCTGGAACTGCACGAGGCCTCGCAGGACACCGACGACGTATGGGCTCTTGAGTTCGAGTTCGTGCGCGCGGTTGACAAGCACGACCTGAATCTTATCGGTTAAGACAGACACCCGGCTTATCGTCGGTTTTCCAATGCACCGCTGAACAAAAGGAGCGGCCGGTTTTGTCATGAACGAACACACTATCATCCTTGTCGTCACGATTCTCATATTCCTGTACTCGGTCATATTGCACGAGATCGCGCACGGCTACGCCGCGTTGCGCTGCGGCGACAATACCGCTTTCATGCTTGGCAGGCTCTCGCTGAACCCCATCAGGCACATCGACCCAATCATGACGATTATCCTGCCCGCGATCACATACTTCGCCGCCGGCTTCTTTTTCGGAGGCGCCAAGCCGGTACCTGTCAACCCGAGAAACTTCAGGAGTTTCGTCCGTGATGACATCATCGTTTCACTCGCCGGCGTCGCGGTCAACCTGATGCTGGCCGTGTTCTTTGCTGTTATCCTCCATGCGGCCTTCTACCTCGTTCGCCACAACCAGCTCGACCCGGGTTCGATCATCTTCGAGATCGCCATCTGGGGCATGTTCCTCAACTTCCTGCTGATGCTGTTCAACCTGCTCCCGATCCCTCCACTCGATGGCTCCCATGTGTTCAAATACCTTCTTCCGCCCGGCATCAGGCCTCACTACGAGCAAATCGGGTTCTTCGGCTTGATCATCCTGGTGTTCTTCATCCAGAGCGACTTGTACAACACCCTTGTTTCCCGCGGGTTCGGGACGTTCCTTGATATCACTTTCTTCCCCATTGAAGACAGGATATCCATCATCCTGACACTCATTCGTAAGGGATAGCTCCCCGAGAGTCAGGAGGCCATACGAGAGGAATCGCGCTTTTCAGACAGAGCTTTGCCAAATACAAATGGTGGATCATCGCATCCGCCTCCGCGGTCATCATCACGGATATCATTGCCCTCGCCCCGCCCTGGCTGTTCGGGCGCGTTGTCGATTCGATAACCAGCTACGTCAACCATCAGTACGGCTTCACGGCCGCCGTCTTAATTTCGATTCTCACCCAGCTTGTGGTGCTGTTCTTTTGCATGGAACTTCTCCGCTCGCTGTTCCGCTTCCTCTGGCGAAGACTGTCGCAGGACACGTCCCGGATGATCGAGTTCGACCTGCGCTACGATCTGCTCAACCACCTGCTCAAGCTGTCGCCGAAGTTCTTCGACAATTCCAAGGTGGGAGACTTGATATCGCGGGCTTCCTACGACATCGAGATGATCCGAATGTTTCTGTCGATGGGCATCATCATCATTGCGGATGTGGCTGCCATCGTTATCACCACGGTCCCAATTCTCTTCATGCTCAATCCCGGGTTGACGGCAATTCTGTGCGTCCCGCTGCCGATTTTCAGTGTCCTGGCGTTCCGGCTGATCAAGAAACTCAGCCGTGAGTCCAGGGCGGTGCAGGATCACACCGCCCTGCTGTCCGCGGACGTACAGGAGATATACAGCGGCTCGCGCGTCATCAAGTCGTACAACAGAGAGAAAGCCGTAGGCGGTAAGTTCGAGGATCTTTCCCAGGAGAACGTTGTCGTCAATATGAATCTCGCGCGGACCAGGGCGCTCTTTATTTGCTCGATTACCTTCGTCGTGATGCTGATTCAGGCCATAGTGTTCTGGTTGGGCTCGCGGGATGTGATCTTCCTTGGCGAGGACTTCACACTGGGAGCACTGACCCAGTACAACATGTATGTGATGTGGGTCGCGTGGCCAATGGCTTACTTAGGGTGGGGAATCAACAACTACCAGCGTGCGGTAGCCTCGATGGAGCGGCTGAAAGAGATCATGGACACCAAGCCGGAGATATTCGACGGTCCGGACGTCGACCCCGGCATTACGAGCATCAAAGGCGACATAGAATTCAGGCACCTGACTTTTTCATACGACAAGAACCCGGTTCTGAACGATATTAGTCTGAAGATACCGAGCGGGAAAACGCTTGCGGTCGTCGGGCGGACGGGATGCGGAAAGTCGACTCTGGTGCACTTGCTGGTCCGCCTCTACAACCCTCCCCCGAACTCGATCTACATTGACGGTCATGAGTTGTACACTATCCCGCTGGAGACGCTGAGAAGGCGGGTAGGCTTTGTAACGCAGGAGCCGCTCTTGTTCTCACAGACCATTGCAGAGAACATTGCGCTTGCCGATGAGGACATACCCCGCGAGCGGATCTACACCGCCGCAAGGCTTGCCAGCATCCACAACGAGATCTCCGAATTCCCCAAGGGATACGAGACCTTGCTTGGGGAAAGAGGCGTCAATATTTCCGGCGGACAGAAACAGCGCACGACAATGGCCCGAGCCCTGGCGGGCGACCCGACGATCCTGATCCTCGATGACGCGCTCGCGAGCGTCGATACAAAGACGGAGGACGAGATCCTTGCGAACCTCCGCGAGATAAGAAAGGGGAGAACTTGCATCATCATCTCTCACAGAATCTCTTCTGTGAAGGACGCGGACATCATCGTGGTGATCGAACAGGGCCGCGTCGCTGAGATGGGCAACCATGAAGAACTGATCAAACTGGGTGGTTACTACTTTGACCTGAACCGGCGTCAGCAGTTGACCCAGGAACTGGAAAAGGAAAACGGTGAAGGTGGACAATGAGAACGGTAGTTGGCTTGGATATCGGCGGGTCTTCCATCAAGGCTGGCATAGTCGGGGAAGACCTTAAGATACTTGTCTCAGAGGTTATCCCCGTTGATCGGGGATCCGCTACCACTTCCATAGCCCGTTGCGTTACTGCGGTGGAGAAGATGGAATCCCGCTGCGGAGGCACTTCCATCGCCGTGGGCATCGCGTGCCCCGGACCCTATGACGGCCGCAAGGACATCCTGATGAAGTTGCCGAATCTACCGGCCTGGGAGGGGTTTCCTCTGAGGGAAGCCGCTGCCGAGAGTTTCGGCAAGCCCACCTTCCTGGAAAACGATGCGAACGCTGCCGCGCTCGCAGAATCCCGCCTTGGTGCGGGAGTAGGCGCTCAGGTCATGCTGATGGTGACGTTGGGTACAGGAGTCGGAGGCGGAATTGTCTGGAACGGCAATGTCCTGAGGGGCTCGCACGGTTTCGCGGGCGAATTCGGTCACATCACCATCGACCCTGAAGGGCCGGAATGCGGCTGCGGCAAACGCGGTTGCCTGGAGTCGTACGTTGGCTCACGGGCCATTCTGGATTCGTTCAGGACGATGTCCGGGATCGCCGGAGCATCGATTCCCATGTCAGAAATCGTAACTCAGTCCAAGGCAGGGAAAGAGCCCGCCCGGTCAGTGATGGCGGTCGTGGGCGCCCGACTGGGCTTTGCGCTGGGCGGCCTGGGAAATGCACTCGATCCTGACGTCATCATTGTCGGGGGAGGCATCGCCAACGCAGGGATCCCGCTGTTCGATGCGCTGAAGTTCGGTATCTCCAGAGCAATGATGCCTGCGATGAGAGGCGGCATCGAGGTCCGGGCAGCTTCGCTCGGCAATGAGGCGGGGCTGCTTGGTGCGGCGATAATGGCCCTTGAGGGGATCAGTGCACTTCATAGTTGACGGCTACAATCTGCTGTTGAGTCTCGCGCACGGCACGTTGAGACATGGAGCACTCGAATCGGCCAGGGACGGGCTACTCAGGGGATTGTCCACTTTCGCCCTGAAGTCAGGGACTCACAACATAACAGTTGTGTTCGACGGCCGGGAGAGGTCCTCGGAGAAGACGCGATATGGTCGGGTGGATGTTGTTTTCTCCCCTGACACGGGCGCTGACGAGTACATCGTGGGAATGCTCTCGAATCCCCTGATCTACACAGTCGTAACTGATGACCGCGAGGTGGCGTCCTCCGCAAGGCAGTTGGGCCACAGGCAAATGGGAACCATGTCTTTCTCCAGGATGGCTGAACTGGTTCCGTCTTCCCCGCAACCGGAATCGGAAGAACCTGAAACCAGGGAGGAAGGCCAGAGAAGGATTTCCGTGACGGCTGAGGACTTCGGGCTGTCTCCCGATGACGTAATCGAACTGAAGCCAGCGGAAAAAAAGCGAAAACCCGTGAACAAAAAGCGGACTTGAGCGAATATTAGCTGTCAGATCTTTCTCTTTCATCAAACAGGAGGAGTTGTGAAGAAGTCTCTGGTCGTTGTGCTTGCACTGATCATTGTCCCGATCGCCATCCTGTTCTTCTTGTGGAGGGCCGGGGTTTTCTCTGCCGCACCCCCTTCCCCGACACCGGCAACATCAAGCTCATTTGTCGCTCCCAAGGACCTTGTCGCGTCCATGGCCGCCGGAGTCGAGGCGATGAAGAAACTCCAGAAGCCGGACGGCGGATGGGGAACCCAGATCAACGAAGAAAGCGACCCGGCAATCACGTCAATTGTGCTGAAGGGCCTTGCACAAGCAGGGGTGAAGCCCGAGCAAGAGCCCTGGATGCAGAAGGGCATAGACAATCTTCTTTCGTTCCAGCATGCGGATGGCTCGATATTTGGCAAGTCATACCAAGTTTACGTGACAGCTATTGCGGTCTCGTTGTTCTGCAAACTCGACCCGCAACGCACCAAGTACGGCCCCGTCATCGAAAAGGGCAAGAACTATCTTATGGGTGTCCAGTACCGCAAGGGCGATCCCCGCATGACTGACCCGGCATACGAAGGCGGAATTTCATACAGCGACGAGAACAAGCCACCGAATCTCAGCACCACGGAATTTGCGCTCCAGGCACTCTACGACGCTGGCGTTCCGAAGGATTCCGAGGCATTCAAGCTGGCCGCCAAGTTCGTTTCCCGCTGCCAGAACCGCAGCGAATCGAACGACCTCCCCGGAAAGGTCCGCCTCCTCGACGACGGCGGCTTCTTCTACGCTCCCGGTGACTCGCGGGGCGAGAAGACAGACAACCCCGACGGCACTATGACTTTGCGCTCCTATGGGTCAATGACCTACGCCGGAATGCTCTCGCTGATGTACTGCCATCTGACCGCCGATGACCCTCGCATCAAGTCTGCAATCGAATGGGTATCCAAGAACTACAATTTCGAGGTCAACCCGGGAATGCCCCTGGAAATGCAGGGGTACTTCTATTACCTGAACGTAATGGCAAAGACCGTGGCGACCGGAAAACTGACACAGCTTCCGGACGGGAAGCCCATTATGGAGGATCTGAAAACGATCATCATGAAGAGACAGTTGCCCGATGGCACATGGGTGAACAACAAGGAAGAGCGGTGGCTCGAAGGCAATCCGACCCTCTCTACCGCGTATATGCTTGAGGCGCTTGGCCTCCTCAAGGAGACGGGCGCGAAGTAAAATCCTCGCCGACTTGAGAGAACGGCAGCCCCCGCGGGCTGCCGTTTTCTTGACGTAATCGGTATAGGGCATATAGTGTAAGCCGATGCGAAGCGTTTTACTGCTGGTAAATCCCTATTCCGGACGCGGCCGAGGCAAAAGGCTGGCGCCGCACCTTGCGGAATTGATCTCCAGCCTGGGCTTCGAGGTCGATCTGTATCTCGCCGAGCAACCGGGCACCATCGAGCAGAGGTCTGCCGAGGCAAAAGAGGGGCAGATCATTGCGGTAATGGGTGGCGACGGAACCGTCAATGCGGTTGTCCATGGCCTCAATTCGCGCAAAGTTCCCATCCTGGTTCTGCCTTTCGGCACGGCCAATGTCGTCGCAAAAGAGCTCAATCTGTCTCGCGATCCACTGAAAGCCGCTCTCACCCTGAAGAGCTACTCTATCGTTGACTGGGATATTGCCTGGTGCGGGGACAAACCGGTGGTCTTCAGCTTGAGTGCGGGATTCGACGCGTATGTTGTGCACCGCATGGCTGAAAGTCGAAACGGCGGCCACTGCTCGTTTGTCTCGTACATTGCCCCTTCAATGAAAACCATGTTCGGCTTTCGTCCTCACCCGATAGAAATATCGGTTGACGGCGAACCGCTTAGTGAGAAGAGCTATTACTTTCTGGCCATCAACTGCAAGAGGTACGCTGGCGATTTTCTGGTTGCCCCTCAGGCAAGTACGTGCGATGGGCGGTTCGATCTCATGACACTGGCATCATCTTCGCTTTGCGACCACATTCGCTACATCACTGTGGCGCTTTCCGGCAAGATGTCCAAAATGCGCGATGTCCGACTGGGTACTTTCGTGAACCTGCGCGCTGAGAGCCCCGGGAAAGTCCCGGTGCAGATAGACGGGGAAGCGGCAGGATTCCTCCCTGTCACAATCGAAACCCGTCCTTCTTCCTGCTGTTTCCTTGTCCCACGCTCCTGCGAGGCTGCTGATGATGCTGCCGCCTGTTGAAATCTCCGGGGTGCCGGTCGGTGGAGACCGCCTCGTTCTGATCTCCGGACCTTGCGTGATCGAGAGCAGGGAACTTTGCCTGAGCATTGCAGCCTCAGTTCGCAAAGTATGCGACCATCTTGGGGTCGGCTACATTTTCAAGGCGTCGTATGACAAGGCAAATCGCACTTCCGGGTCATCCTTCCGCGGCATGGGAATGGAAGAAGGCCTGAAAGTACTGGAGGAAGTGCGTCGGGAGATCGGCGTGCCTGTCCTCACCGACATTCACGAATGCTGGCAGGCAGGCCCTGTTGCGGAAGTCGCTGATGTCATACAGATCCCGGCGTTCCTGTGCAGGCAGACAGATCTTCTGATGGCCGCCGGGCAGACCGGCAAGGCGGTCAACGTAAAGAAGGGGCAGTTCCTGGCGCCGAAGGCCATGGAAAGCGCGGTTGCGAAGGTTCGCTCCACCGGGAACACGCGTATCCTGCTGACTGAACGGGGATCGAGTTTTGGCTACGGCGATCTTGTTGTGGATGTGCGGTCCATACCGATAATGAGGTCCTTCGGTTGCCCCGTTGTAATCGACGGAACTCACAGCGTGCAAAAGCCCGCTGCCCTTGGAGACCGGTCCGGTGGCGACCGCGCAATGGTTCAGTATATTACCCGCGCAGCGCTGGCCTGCGGCGCGGACGCGATATTCCTTGAGGTACACCCTGACCCGGATCGAGCCCTGTCCGACGGCCCCAATTCCCTGCCCCTTGACGCGCTGCCAAGGCTGTTGCCCGAATTCGCAGAGCTATTTGCCCAGGCGAGAAGGATGTCAAGATAGCGAACCTCGCGATCCTTTGTGCAACTAACGGTCACTGATCAACCAACTGGAGGACCCGATGCCAGACCTGTCTGCAGGCGAACTGAAAGCCATTGAATCGTTGCGGGAAGCCCGCAAGGATATCCTCACTGAAATCCACAAGACAATCGTGGGACAAGACGCCGTCATAGAAGAGATGATGATTTCGGTTTTCTGCCGCGGCCATTGCCTGATGGTCGGCGTTCCGGGACTGGCAAAAACCCTTATGGTCAGGACGCTTGGGCAGATCCTCGACCTGGAGTTCAAACGGATCCAGTTCACTCCGGATTTGATGCCGTCCGACATCACCGGAACGGAAATCCTGGACATTGACCCGGAGACCTCGAAGCGGTCCTTCAAGTTCGTGCAAGGGCCGATTTTCTCGAACATCCTGCTCGCGGACGAAATCAACCGCACCCCGCCGAAGACCCAGGCAGCCCTGCTCGAGGCCATGCAGGAATACCGGGTCACCGTCGCCGGGCAGACCTATCATATCCCTGCCCCGTTCTTCGTGCTTGCCACGCAGAACCCGATCGAGCAGGAAGGCACCTACCCGCTGCCCGAGGCCCAACTGGACCGCTTTATGTTCAGCATTTTCGTGGACTACCCCTCCCGCCCGGAGGAGATCCAGATAGTCGAGTCCACGACAATCGAGCACGCTGGCAAACCCGAGAAGAGGCTTACGGCGCAGGACATTATCTCCATTCAACAGATTGTGCGCAGATTGCCCGTCTCGCGGCATGTCATTGCCTATGCGACCGACCTGGCACGCGCGACTCGCCCGAAAACAATCGAGGCCCCCAAGTTCATCAAGGACTGGATCAACTGGGGCGCGGGACCTCGTGCCGCCCAATATCTGATTCTCGGCGCCAAGGCACGGGCGATCTTTGACGGCCGCGTCAATGTCTCCTGCAACGATGTGCGCACATGCGCGGCGCCCGTGCTCCGGCACAGGATGTTCACGAACTTCAACGCCGACAGTGAGGGAATTTCCATCGAGGAAGTTATCAAGAAGCTGCTTGAGACTGTCAAGGAGCCGGACGAGAAGGAATACAAATAGTGGCAGGAAGCACGGGACGAACGTCCTCCGCTAACATCCCGTCCAACAGGACGTCGAAATTCCTCGATCCCCTTGCGCTGGCGAGGCTCGCGAACATCAAGCTCATCGCGCAGTCTGTCGTGGAAGGCTTCATCTCCGGCTTGCACAGAAGCCCGTTCAAAGGGTTTTCTGTCGAGTTTGCCGAGTACCGCCAATATATGCCGGGCGACGACCTGAAACACTTCGACTGGAAGCTGTACGCAAGAACCGAGAAGGAGTACATCAAGCAGTACCAGGAGGAAACCAACCTCCGGGTTCACATTCTGCTCGATTGCTCCGCCAGCATGGGGTTCAAGTCAACCGGGCTGTCGAAGATGGAATACGGTTCGTTCCTTGCCGCGAGCCTCGCGTATATGGCAATCCGCCAGCAGGACTCATGCGGACTGGTTGTCTTCGATGACCAGATGCGCACGAACATAGCGCCCCGGTCGAACCCGCAGCACCTCAAGGACATCCTCAAAGTGCTGGAGTCGGTCAAGACTACCGGCAAGACCAATATCGCGCAGACCCTGCACAAGATGGCCGAGAGCATCGTAAAAAGAGGTCTGATAGTCATAATCTCCGACCTGTATGACGATCCGGAAGCGATAATGAAGGGCATCCACCATTTCCGCCACAAGAGGCACGAAGTACTGCTGTTTCATCTGATGGATCCGGCAGAACTCGAATTCCCGTACGAAGATATGGTAGAATTGGTGGACCTTGAGACGGCAGAGAAGATGAACGTGAACCCCGTTGCGGTGCGCGAGGAATACCTGAAGAAGATCGAGGGGTTCATCGGACGTTTCAAGAACGAGTGCTCCAAATCGGACGTACAGTACCTGCTCTTCAACACGGAGATCCCCTTCGAGATAGCGCTCGCAAATTACCTTGCCAAACGCGCTCAACTTGGCTGATGCAGCGAAAAGCTGAAGTCCCATACAATACTTCGACTCTCAAGTGACCC
>Ga0265297_10011361_pt1 | contig 10914 bp, 9 predicted proteins | sample Munlanlwell13791_FD_192502 | JGI IMG/M metagenome (GOLD analysis project Ga0265297, IMG submission 192502) | Leachate microbial communities from a municipal landfill in Southern Ontario, Canada - Leachate well 137-91 | ecosystem: Engineered > Solid waste > Landfill > Unclassified | place...
AAAAGATGGCGTTCGACGACGGAGCCCATCGAATGTGGGCGTCCGACCATTCGAAAAGCCGATCCTGGAGCGAATGGGCGGACCTGCCCGGCTACGAGATCACGACGACGAGACTCGATGATCATGTGGCCGAGAAGGGCGTGACGGACATCGATCTCATCGTTATCGACGACGTCGGCTTCGAGACGCGGATCCTTCGCGGAGCCGAGGGGATTCTCGCGAAATGCAAGCCGGAGCTCGTCGTCAATTGCTTCCGTCATGGAGCTTACGCCATCGGCGCGCCCGTGAGCGAGCTCCTGCAATTGCTCGACGGGCTGGGCTATCAGATGCGCTACGCTTCGTCTCTCGAAACGGCGGCCGATCTTCGGGAGATCGAAAGCCTGCAGGTCCCCGACCTCGATCACTTCGTTTTGCACGCCGTCGCCAAGCGCGAGGAGATCGAATCCCCGACGCCGTCGGCCTCGTCCTCTGCCGCGGACGTCTCATGACCGTCTCACGTTTAGGGATCGCACGCTCTGATTGCGCCATGCTAGAACGTGACTGTCACAAATGTGTAGCTCGACGCCTCTATTGAGGCGATGACCCTTGTAAGTTTTGGGAAATTGTGCGTTTCGAGGCGCGACGATCGTGAGCGAAGCCAATGGTGCGCGCCTGCGCAGTGAGCTCGCCGAAAGCTATGACGATCTCGTGAGGCAGCTCTCGAGACGATTGGGGTCGACGGACTTCGCCTATGAGGTTCTCCACGAGACTTTCCTGCGCGTGGAAAGGGTGAGCGAGGCGACGCTCGTGCGCAGCCCGAAAGACTATATTTTTCGCACGGCCGTCAACATCGCCAAGGATCGCAGGAAGGCCCAGCAATATCGTGTGAGCGCGGCGACGATCGACTCGCTTTTCGATGTCTGCGACGAGTCCCCCGATCCCTCGAGGGTCGCCGAAGGGCGCTCCGAGATCGAAGCCTTCAAACGAGCGCTGGCCGAGCTCCCCGCGCGCCGCCGGGAGGTTCTTCAAAAAATCGCGATCGAAGGCAAGACGGCGCGTGAAGTCGCCGATGAGCTGCAGGTCACCGTTCGGACGATCGAGATCGATTTGAAACAGGCCCTGACGCATTGCGCCAACAGTCTGAGCCGCAAGACCGCCGCTCGGCTCGGCGGGCCCCGGCCCAAATCCTGACGGCTTCCCCCCGAAATCAAAGAGCGACGACGGTTGGTCGCGCGATCGATTCGATCGCCTCATGGGGGCTCGCGCCTGTGTGAAGACCGCAACCCGAGGCGTCCCGAATTGTCCTTTCCGCGTCGGGGCGCCGCATGATTTCATGAAAATCTCGTTTCGGGATACGCCGGCGCCAGTCGTCTCCATATTACGATGTGTGCGCAATGCTCGCCCTTGCAGCGACGCGAGCGGGGGCCGACGCGCCCTCCCGATCGTCTCGGCGGTTCGGGCGTTTTGGAGTTCGCCGTCGCGCATTTTCGGGTCGGCCGGACTCTGTCCTTTGGCAAAATGGAGAAAACCGGTGTCGGAATATTGCCTGAAAACGGGAGAATCGATAACAGGTTCGAACTGCGCTTCGCGCGGGGAACGGGGACGCGCGTGGACAGCGCGGTGGACGAGCGATAAGCTGTGAATGAGCCCCTGCACTCCCCGGCGCGCGATCCGCTTTTGGATGGAGCCCTCGATTGGGTCGTGCGGCTGAAATCCGGCGACGCGACCGAGGCCGATCTCCTCGCGTTGCAGCGCTGGCGCGAACAGAGCGTCGACCACGAAGAGGCGTTTCGCGAGGCGGTGCGGATGTGGCGCCTTCTCGGCGCGGCGGCGCGGGAGCTCACGACCGAGGCCGCTGCGGCGGATTCCGGCTCACAGCCTCGTGGTTTCGCAATTCCGCGGCGCGGCGCGATATCCCGCCGCGCCATTGTGGGGGGAGCGATCGCGGCTTCCGTCGCCGGCGCGGCGATCATCCGTCCGCCGCTCGGTCTCTGGCCGTCCTTGAGCGAATTGTCGGCGGACTATCGCACGGCAAAAGGTGAGCGGCGCAAGGTCGTCCTGGGGCCGGAAGTCTCCCTCGAATTGAACACGCAGACGAGCGTGGCCGTCCGCTCGATGCAGGACGTGGTGAAGCTGGAGCTCGTGTCCGGGGAAGCGTCGGTGGTTGCGCGCCTCCCGCCGTCTCGACCTCTCGTCGTTCTCGCCGCGAGCGGTCAGGTCACCGCGACCCAGGCGAGTTTCGACGCCCGATGCATCGGCGGCGCGGTCGCCGTGACCTGTCTCGAGGGCTCCGTCGAGATTCGGCACAAAAGCGGCTCGGTGCGAATTCAGCGAGGCGACCGCATTTCCTATACCGAGACGGGGGTCTCCCAATCGACGGCGGTCGACCCGGCGCAGGCCTCTGCTTGGCGATCGGGACTGCTCGTCTTCCGCAACGCGCCTCTCGCGGAGGTGATCGAGGAGGTCAACCGATACAGGCCGGGGAAGATCATCATCGCAAACTCCGATTTGAAGCGGCGCGTCGTCGACGGCATATTCAACGTCGAGCGGCTCGATATATTGATCTCGCAAATTCAGCATCTGTTCGGCGCGCGCGCCACATCATTGCCGGGCGGCGTCGTCGTCCTCGGGTGACGCGCGCTCGTCGGGACCGAAATCGACTTCGATTCGGCTGCGAGGCGCTTCCGAGACGGCCCTTGCGCTCCCGCTCCGTTCCGAATGTCGCGCCGTGATGCGGCGCCTTTGAATATTTTTGCCTCTTCCTCGAAAATTTTGCTTCGGGTTGGGCCAGCCACAGTCGTCTTCAATAATGAAGATCGCTCGCGCGTCGCTCGATAGCGCGAAAGACCTGCACGCGCGAGAGGGACTGATGAATTGGTCGAGGCGCCATGCGCACGGCATGCTCCAATCTGGCTGTGACGATGAGACTCGTTCCACAGTTGGAACTCTTGCCGTCATCGCCGCTCTCTTCATCTTCCTTCCCGACAGCGCCGCTTTCTCGGCGCCGGGCGGCGACGGCGGCAAGGCCGCCGCGCCTTCGCGGGTCGAAACAGGGTCTGCGCCTGCGCAAGCCAAGCAAGCGCCTCCGGCGCGGTTCGACATCGACGATTTCGCAGTGGAAGGCGCCGACAGGCTTTCGCAAGTGGAGGTCGAGGAGGCGATCTATCCATTTCTGGGGCCTCGCCGCACCGCCGAGGATGTCGAAAAAGCCCGTGCGGCGTTGGAGAAGGCCTATCACGACAAGGGCTTTCAGACCGTCGCGGTAAGCGTTCCGACACAGAGCGCTCAGTCCGGCCTCGTGGTCCTCAAGGTCGTGGAAATGAAGGTCGGCCGTTTGCGCGTGAAGAACGCGCGCTTCTTCGACATCGACAAGATCAAGGAAAAAGCGCCGTCCCTGAGGGAAGGAACGGTTCCGAACTTCGGGGAGATTTCGAAGGACATCATCGCGCTCAATCAATGGCCCGACCGACGTGTCACGCCGGCGCTTCGCGCGGGCGTCGCGCCCGGCACGGTGGATGTCGATCTCAACGTGGACGACACGTTTCCGTTTCATGTGAGCGCGGGGCTGGACAATCGCCGTTCGCCCAACACGACGGCTCTGCGCGCGACGGGAACGGTGCGCTATGAAAATCTCTGGCAGCTGGGGCATTCGGTGAGCTTCACCTATCAGGTGGCTCCAGGGCGACGGGCGGATCAGGAGGTCTTTTCCGGCTCCTATCTCGCGCGCATTCCCGATGTCGATAATGTGGCCATTCTCTTCTCGGGCCTGAAATCGACGAGCGACGTGGCGACGGTGGGCGGAGTGAACGTCGTCGGACCGGGCGAGACCGTCGGCGCGCGGGCGGTGATATCGCTTCCGTCCGCCGAGACTCTCTACCACTCCCTGTCGGCCGGGCTCGACTACAAGCACTATGGCGAAAGAGTGCGGACCGAGAGCTCCACATTTTCCTCGCCGATTCGCTATTTCCCATTCGTGGTGAACTACGGCGGCGTTTATCAAACGGACGATTTCACGACGCATCTCGGCGTGTCTCTCACGATCAATTTTCGCCCGCCGAGCAGCGACGAGACGTCTTTCGACCGCAAGCGCAGCTACTCCTCTGGACGGTTCACGCATTTCAACCTCGATCTGTCGCATCTTCAGGAATTGCCGCTCGGCTTTCAGGCCTATGGCCGGTTCGTGGGACAGATCGCGGATGGACCGCTGGTGTCGAGCGAGCAAATCTCCGTCGCGGGCCTGGACAATGTCAGGGGCTATCTCGAATCCGAGGTTCTCGGCGACAACGGCCTCGTCGTGAACGCCGAGCTGCGCAGCCCCGATATGGGCGGAATGCTGCAGGACGCGATCAAGCGCGAGGCGGGCGAGGAGACGCCGCCGCTGATTTTCAACGAAGGGCGGCTGTTCGGATTCTTCGACAAGGGCGTCGCGGAGGTTCGCTACCCTGCGGCCGAAGAACAGGCGCATTTCAATCTCTGGAGCTTCGGCTTCGGAGCGCGCCTCAAAATGTTCGACCATGTGAATGGGCTGCTCGTCTATTCGACGCCAATGGTCGATCAAACCTATACGCGAGCCAAGGAGCCGCGCGTGAACTTCCGTGTCTGGGGTGAATTCTGATGACGATGACTGTAACCGACTTTTGTCGAAGCGGGGCGCGACGTTTCGGCCTCGCGCGTCGATCGGCGTGTCTGCTTTTCGGCGCGTTTGTCGCGCTGACCGCGGCGTCGTCCTCCGCCTCCGCATGGTGGAACGAAGACTGGCAGCTTCGCAAGAAGATCACGATCGACGCGAGCGCGACCGGCGCGAACATCAGCGACCCGATCGGCGCGACGCCGGTTCTGGTTCGGCTGCATGTCGGCAATTTCCGATTTTCCTCGGCGAAGGAGGACGGCGGCGACCTGCGCTTCGTCGCCGGCGACGACAAGACCCCGCTCAAGCATCATGTCGAGAAATTCGATTTCGCTCTCGGAGAGGCGTTGATCTGGGTCGCCGTGCCCAATGTTCAGGCCGGCGGGAAGACCGACTTTTGGCTCTATTACGGAGAAAAAAAGTTCGGCTCGGTCGCCGATCCGAAAGGCACATACGACCCGGAGACCCTCCTCGTCTATCACTTCAACGAACGCGGTGCGCCGGCCGTCGATTCGTCGATGTGGGGCAATAATTCGACCAACGTCGGCCAGGCGGCCGACGGAGCGATCGTCGGGACGGGATTGCGCCTCGACGGGCGTGCGCCGCTCGCTCTACCTGCTTCGTCGTCGCTCGCGCTTCCTTCCGCAGGAGCCTTCACCTTTTCCGCCTGGGTCAAGCCGGCCGCGCTCGCCTCCAATGTCGCTTTATACAGCCGCCGCGACAGCGCCGAGGCTCTCGTCATCGGGCTGGACAATGGCGCGCCCTTCGTCGAGGTGACCAATGGAGGCGCCGTCCAGCGCAGCGCCGCCGGCGGCCCCATCGCGTCCAACAGCTGGCGCCATCTCGCCGTCACGGCGGCGGGCGGACGGGTCGTTCTCTATGTGGACGGCGCCCCCTATTCGACGCTCGACGCGGCGCTGCCCGGGTTGAAGTCGGCCGCCACGATCGGCGGAGAGGCGAGCGCGGATGGCGCCGCGCCTGGCGGGTTCGCGGGCTTCGTCGGCGATCTCGACGAATTGCAGATTTCCAATGTCGCGCGTTCCCCGGGCTTCGTCAAATTCGCCGCCATCGGGCAGGGGCCCGATCATGCGAAGCTCGTATCCTTCAGCGTGGACGAGGAAACGGCGAGCTGGCTCTCCGGCTATCTGGCGGTGATCCTCAAATCGGTGACATTCGACGGTTGGGTGGTCATCGGGCTGTTGACGATCATGGCGGTGATCAGTTGGGTCGTGATGATCGATCGCGCCACCTATCTCAACCGACAAGCGCGCGCGAACGAGCGCTTCATGGACAGCTTTCGCGACATTGCGACGGATCTCACGGCGCTCGACCACGACGATGACCGCATCTCGACATTCGGCGGCCGTATCAGCGCGGAGCAGGCGGAGGCGATGCGCCCTTCGTCACTCTACCGGATCTATCACATCGGGGCTTCGGAGATTCGTCACCGCTTCGCCGCCAATGGCGGGCTCCCGACCGCGCTTTCCGGCCCGTCCATCGCGGCGATACGGGCGGCGCTCGACAGCGGCGTGGTCAAGGAGACGCAAAAGCTCAATCAGTTGATGGTCGTGTTGACCATCGCCATTTCCGGAGGTCCCTTCCTGGGGCTGCTCGGCACGGTGGTCGGCGTGATGATCACCTTCGCGGCGATCGCCACGAGCGGCGACGTCAATGTCAATGCGATCGCTCCGGGCATCGCCGCCGCTCTGGTCGCGACTGTGGCGGGCCTCGGCGTCGCGATCCCGGCTCTGTTCGGATACAATTATCTCATCTCCCGCATCAAGGATCTTACCAGCGACATCCATGTCTTCGTCGACGAGTTCGTGACGAAGATGGCCGAGTCCTACGCCGATGTCGGCGAGACGAGCGAGCGCCGTGCGGTCGGGGAGCGTGCGCGATGAAAGTTCAGGACGAAGCAAAGCCCTATGACGATATCAACATCACACCGATGCTCGATCTCGCCTATGTGCTGCTGATCATCTTCATCATTATGACGACGGCGACAGTGCAGGGGCAGAAGGTGAATTTACCGAAGGCGTCTGCGGCGCCGAGCCTCGCCACACAGACGACGAAGGCGATCACCATCGCCAATGACGGGAAGATCGCTCTCGACACGGTCCCGGTGACGCTCGCGGAGCTGGAGCAGAGGCTGCTGCAACAAAAGGCGCTGACGCCGGAATTTCCAGTCGTCATACGCGGGGATGCGCAGGCGCAATATCAGAGCATTGTCGATGTTCTCGATCTCTTGTCGCGTATCGGCGTCACCCAGGTCGGTCTCGCCACAAAGCCGCTCGTGAAGTGAGCCGCGCGCCGCATCGGCGCTCGGTCGAAATATTCGGAGGCGCAGGATGAGCCGTCGGAAAGAGCAACGTATGCTTCGAGAGGGCGACGCAGAACGGAACGACGCCCGTCGCCTCCGCCGAAATGCGTTGGCGATCAGCGGCGGGACGCTGCTCGTCATCGGCGGCTTCGCGTTTTTTTCTGGACATGACGATCGCCCTCCGGTGCGACGGGTTCAGGAACTCGCAATCGTTGCGCTGCCCCCGCCGCCTCCGCCCCCGCCGCCTCCGCCCGAGCAGAAAATGATCGAGCAGCAGCGGATGGATCAGCCGGAGTTTCAGGAAGAAAAGCCGATAGACGATCCGGTGCGAGAGTCGATCAAGGACGCCAAGACGGATGAGCCGCCGCCGGGTCCGCTCGCGCTGGACGCGAAGGCGACCGGTCCCGGCGACGGATTCGGACTTGGTGGCAAGCCCGGCGGCTCTCCCTATGGCGGCGGTGGGGGCGGCAGCCGTTTCGGCAGATATACATCGATGGCGCAAACGCAGATCGAGTCGGCGTTGCGTGCAAATCGGCGCACGCGCAAAGCGGCCATGCGGGTCGGAATCAGGCTGTGGATCGACGGCTCCGGCCGGGTGACGCAAGTCGCGCTTGCCTCGTCGACCGGCGACGCCGAGCTCGACGCCGCCATACGAAACGAAGTGCTCGGCGGTCTCGTTCTGAGGGAGCCGCCGCCCAAGGACATGCCGATGCCCATGGTCACGCGCGTCACCGCGCGTCGGCCGGGTTGAGGCCGTACGTGGACGAGTCCCCACCGGTCGGGCTCTGGAGAGGACTGAGACATTCGATGTTCGAGAAAATGCCAGTTGCGCGCCGTCGCTCGCTGCCGCTCGCCGCGTCGCTATTCGCCTTCACTTTCGTCGCGCCGGCCTTGGCGCAGGACGCCGACGGCGGCGTGGCGAAGGAAGGGAAAAATCCAGAATCCAAGCGGCCCACGCTATCGCATGGGCGGCGGACCTCGCCCAATGCGACTGTCAATCTCGTCAATCTTCTCGTCACACAAGGCGTGTTGACGGAGGAGCAGGCCCGCTCGCTGATCAAGCAGGCGGAGGACGAGGCCTACATCCAACAGCAGGCGACGAAGGACGCGACGGCCAAAGCGGGAGAGGCGGCCAAGGCGGCGATCACGGTCGCCGCGACTGCGGCCCCCGCGGGCGCGAAGCATGTGACCTATGTGCCGGAGATCGTGAAGCGCCAATTGCGCGAGGACCTAAAAAGGGAAGTGATGGCGCAGGCGGAAAAGGAGAATTGGGCGTCGCCCGGCAAATTTCCGGAATGGGCGTCGCGCATTCGTTTCTACGGCGACATGCGGCTGCGATATCGCGGCATCTATTATCCGACCGGAAACGATCAGGGCGGGGCGGTCAACTTCAACGCCATCAACACCGGCTCGCCATATGACGTGAGCGCGGCGAATCCGTACCATCCTCCGACGCTGAACGTGACCGAGGATCGCAGCCAGTTCCGCTTTCGAGGCCGTCTCGGAATGGTCGCCGATCTCTCCGATGGCTTCACGGCGGGTCTGCGTATTGCGGGCGGCGAGAACAATTCGCCAGTGTCGCAGAATCAGACATTCGGCCTCAATGGCGGAAATTTCTCGAAATATTCACTGTGGATCGATCGCGCTTACATGAAATATCAACCGCGCGAAGAGGTTTCGATCACCGTCGGGAGAATGGACAATCCTTTCTGGTCTCCTACCGATCTCGTCTGGTACAGGGACATCGGCTTCGACGGCTTTGCTGCGCAGGGCCGCTATGAGATCGTCGAGGGAGTGACGCCCTTCGTCGCCGGCGGGGCCTTTCCGATCTTCAACACCGATCTTAACGCGGGCGTCAATCTTCCCGCCTATGATTATGGCCCTCCGACCAAGTTCCGCAGCTATGACAAATGGCTTTTCGCCGGGCAGGTCGGCCTCGCGGCCAAGATCGACGAGAATTATTCAGCGCGCTTTGCCGTGGCCTATTACGATTTCACCAATGTCAAAGGGCGGCAATCGTCTCCTTGCATCGTCGTCAGCGCTTCGGACGCGTGCGACACCGATCTGACGAGGCCGTCCTTCGCACAGCGAGGAAACACCTATTTCGCTCTGCGCAACATCATCGCGGATACCTACAACAGCTACGGAACGACGAGCCAATATCAGTATCTCGGCTTGGCGGCGCAGTTCCGTCCCGTTGTCGCGAGCGGCGAGATCGACATAGGGAGCTTTCATCCGGCTCACATCGTTTTGAATGGCGAGTATATCGTGAATACGGCGTTCGACCGTGGTTCGATCGCGGCTGTCGCCGTCAACAATCTGAGGGGAACGGTGGACGGCAGCGTCGGACCGTACAATGGCGGCGCCAGAGGCTATCTCGCCCAGGCGACCGTCGGTCATAAGCAAATCCGGCACTTGTGGGATTGGAGCGTGTTCGGCGGCTACAAATATCTGCAATCCGACGCGATGATCGACGCATTCGTCGACTCCGATTTCGGCCTTGGCGGGACGAATCTCAAAGGCTATTTTCTCGGCGGCAATCTCGGCGTCGGCGAAAATGTCTGGCTCGGTATGCGCTGGATGAGCGCCGATAATATCGCCGGCTCGCCTTATGCGGTCGATGTATTGCATGTCGATCTCAACGGAAAGTTCTGATCATGCGTTTCCGTTCACTCGCTTTCCTGCCATCCATCGCATTGTCGCTGTCGGCGCCCGTCGCGCGGGCCGATGCAGAAGCCGATCGGTTGAGAGAAGCATTGCGCGGCGCGATCACGCAGACTCGGGCGCTCGAGGACCAGCGCGCCTCTCTGCAAGCCAAGCTGACCGAGGTCGAAAACGCGCAAAAGGCTCTCAAGGAGAGGCTCGAAGCGACGAAGGCGGATTTGACCAGGGTCACAAAGGATTATCGCGAAGCGATCGAGCAGTACAAGAGGAGCATCGAGGAGCACGATCAGACTCTGGAGAAATGGCGGACCGCCTATGAGGAGGCCGCCGATGTCGCCCGCGGCAAAGAGGCCGAGCGCGCCAAACTCGAGGGTTTCGCGAACGCTCTCAAGGCGAGCGCCAAGAACTGCGTCATTCGCAACAATGAGCTCGTCAAAGTCGGCCGCGAGCTGCTGGCTCACTATGAGGGCGCGAATTTCGTGGATGCGACATTGGCGAATGAGCCGCTGCTCGGCGCGCGCCGCGTCGAGATTCAAAATCTACTGCAGGACTACAAGGACAAGATTCTCGATCAGAAGGTGACGCCATGAGCATCGACATCGCCCGGACCGCAATTTTCGTCTGCATGGTCGCAGCCGGCGCGCTCGTCGCGACGCCGATGGTCGGCGCGCAGACGCCTTCACAAACGAGCGCCGCGCCCGCGCAGCTAAAACCCAAGCCGGCGCCCGTCGCGCCGGCTGCACGCGCGCAGAGCGGCGCGAGCGCCAAGTCGGCGGAAGAGGTGGTCGCGCATCTGGGATCGACCGAGATCACGGCGCGCGAGCTGCGCGCCTATATCGACGCTCTGGGACCGCGCGAGCAGGCGGCTTTCGCCAAGGAGCCGGCGCTGTTCGGCCAGCTCGTGCGCGCCATTCTCGGCGAACGTCTCGTTCTGGAAGAAGCGCTCGCGAAGAAATGGGATCAGTCGCCGAGCGTCGCGGCTCAGCTTCAGCAGACGCGCGATCGCGCGCTCGTGGAGCTCTATCTGCAGTCTGTGTCGGCGCCGCCGACGGGCTATCCGAGCGACGAGGAGCTACAAAAGACCTATGACGGCAATCGCAGCCTGTTCGTCGTGCCCCGGCAGTTTCAGGTCGGGCATATCTTCATAGCCGCCCCGAAGGACGCGGATCGCGTCGCGGAGGAGAAGGCCAAAAGGAAGCTCGAGGAGGTTCAGCGCAAGCTGAAAACGGCCGGCGCGGATTTCTCGGCGATCGCGCGCGCGGAGACGGACGCCAAGGACAATGGCGAGCTCGGATGGATATCCGAAGGCCAGATTCGCCCGGAA
>Ga0265297_10011362_pt1 | contig 10913 bp, 11 predicted proteins | sample Munlanlwell13791_FD_192502 | JGI IMG/M metagenome (GOLD analysis project Ga0265297, IMG submission 192502) | Leachate microbial communities from a municipal landfill in Southern Ontario, Canada - Leachate well 137-91 | ecosystem: Engineered > Solid waste > Landfill > Unclassified | place...
GCAGCGACAAAAGTTGGTTTGGAAGGGCAAGTAAGGTTGTGGTAAGCAAGGACACTACTGTTATCATTGGAGGCAAAGGAGACAAGAAGGCGATCGAGGAGAGAATCAAAGACCTGCGTAGTCAGAGAGACAGCGAGAAGTCCCCTTTCTTAAGAGAATTGATTGAAGAGCGTTTAGCTCGAATGTCAACTGGTGTAGCCGTAATTAAAGTTGGGGCCAAGACAGAGATAGATAGCAGAGAGAAGATAGAACGGGTTAAAGACGCTGTGGGGGCCGCTACTGCCGCGAGAGACGAGGGAATTGTGGTTGGGGGTGGTTCAATATTCCTTCAGATGGGCAAGGTTTTGAAAGGAGCAAACGAGGGAGAGAAGTTATTGTTAGAGTTGATGGAACAGCCGGTAAGGAAGCTGATGCTCAACTCAGGCGAGCCAAATGATTTAATCAATGAAGCGGTTCATAAAATCAGGCAGAGTAAGGAGTTGGATTTAGGATACGAAGTCAACAGCGGTTCAATCAAACCGTTAACCACTGCGGGTGTAGTTGATCCTGCCAAGGTCGTCAGGTTAGCGCTTCAGAACGCAGTTACCGTTGCCACGAGTATTATTACCACCGAATGTCTGATCGGTTATAAAATGGAGAAGCATGACCTTAAAGAAAGGTAGGGCATGTTTTAGCCGAAAAGGTTACTGGAAAAACAAGTGTTTCAAATTGGTGTCAGAGATTGTCCGGTTAAGAGATGGAGGTTGTATTGAGACAAAGACGACTAAAAATTTGCAAGGAGCGCACATTATCTCAAGGAGCTACAAGGCTACAGCCTTTGACCTAGATAATGTCGTGACCCTAAGCTCAGGCCGCCATCAATACTATACATATCACTCTCTAGAATGGAAAGACTTTATAAACAAACATTTTGGCAAAGGCTACTACGAAAAGCTGGAAGCTCGTGCCTTGATTTATCACGTTTGGTCATTAGATGAGTTAAAAGAATTGCATGAAAAATTACTTACTATTAGGAATAGTTGGTGTGGACCAGAATGGCGAACTCTTCTACCTACCAATCCGGGGAGGGCAGGAGGTATCGAGCCAAAACATGCTAAATCTTGATAAGGCTGGGAATATAGTTAGGGCGCCGAGTCCAGAGGAGGTTGAGATTGGGAAAGAAACAGAGCGAGATTTCTCGGTTGAGGGTATAATTAAAAAGCATGAAATGTCCAAGGAGGGGGTGTCAAAATGAAGCGGAAAACTCAAACATTTACGGAATTCTTCCATGTAAATCCTGTCAGGCCAAAGAAGGGCAGGAAAATCAGAATATACGAAGAAAGTACCGTATCTCAAGCGTTAACAGGCTCCATAGAATCCAAGAGCAACGGGATCAACATGGGTCGGATTTGGAACAACCTTATCTCGGCAATAAAGTTAATCCCGCATATTTTAAATTACATCCGGATCAGGTTAGCACTTATGATGTTGAGAAGGAGCTTGAGAAAGCTTAGGTTTAAGGGAGGGCAATCAGCCTTTAAATGAAACATAAACGGAAGTTAACGGAACAAGAGCTAAACAAGATCTCCGAATGGATGGAAGGCTCGCCTCAAGGGGAAAAGCCTTCAATCAGACAAATAGCTAGTGCATTTGGAGTAAGTAGGCCCTCAGTAGTTAGGTCATTAGGGAAAAGACACCAACAGTGCAAGTCAATATTCGGAGAAGCTATAATTAAAAACGATGGTCCCAAAATTGAAGCTTTTACCACGAAAGAGAACGGTGAATAAGCCGTACGAAATAGAACCGAAAGACAAGCAGGTCAAGGCAGTCAATAATCTGCTTTCTGGCAAGTTTAAAACCCAATCGGCGGCCTTGGAGGATGCCGGTTATTCCCCCAAGACTCCAACAACAGAGGTACTACACTACCGAGGGGTTCAAGTTTATCTGAAGCGTTTAGGAAAATCATTTAAAGAGCGCTATGGTAAAGAGTTACCCGATCAAGTCATAGAGGGCTACGCTGATGGCCTTAGGGCCACAAAGTTATATGGCAAAGACGGGATAGAAATGCCCGACTGGACAGCTAGGAAGCAATATTTAGACGCTTTCGCTGAATTCTTTGGTTGGAAGCATCAAGCTATCGCTCAAGGAGCCAAGATCCAGCAAAACAACTTCTTTAGTGTACCGAAAAACGAACAATCTAAGTTTAACGATGATTTTAAAGAGTTCATCCGCAAGTTTTACGGTTAAGGCACCAGTAGCTAGTAGCCAACCTAGTCATATATGATAGCGTGAGAAAAAGCTTCGTACACTCTCCATTGTGTAGTTGCCTCTATCATCATAGGACAAAAATGGACAGCTAGCTCACTATCAAGCCTCGGCTGTCTGCTGGTGTACCAAACGCTTTACGTCCTCCATTCGTAAACGCTTTACGTCCTCCTAATATTATGGGGAAAAACGCCATTTCTTTCACAATTTTTGTCATAACCCGCATATATCATATATGTCCGGATTATCGGCTTTTATTTGCTTATAAACTTCTACCCCTCATGGCTAAAATATAACGATTATCCCCATATTAGGGAGCAAAAGAGGGCTTGACATATGATTTAATTCATGAGAAGATAAAAGCGTCAAAAGAAAGAGGCAAAAAGCCAAATCCAAGACAGCTAGACCGCAGGACAGGCGGGCAAGGCTAGAGGACTAAACCAAGAATAATAAAATAACATTCTGGAAGTATAAAACCCCTAGTCTTGCAATAGCTTGATACTTATTTATTTGTGGCTATGTTAGACAATAACAAGTTGACCATAGGAAGCGATCCCGAGTTTACACTATATAGGCAAGTTGGGGATAGGTTGGCTTTAGTGCGTGCGGTTGATAAGTTTAGAGAGTACAAGCTAAGACGTGGGGCGAGCTTGACGCAAATGAAGTTCGGAACAGACGGCGCAATCTCTACAATGGAAATAAGACCGGAGCCAGCCAATGACCCGATAGAACACGCCGAAAATATAAAAAAACTGTTGAAGCAAGCACGAAAAAATTACCCCTCGTTTTTTGATCTGATTTTTAAAAGCGTGTCAAAGGATTTACCCGTCGGGGGTCATGTTCATTTCGGGCATCCATTTTTTAGATCATCAGCGTCGGAAGGCTCTAAGATAGTGCGTGATTTAGGGCATAATTTAGATTTATTATTATCTTTCCCTACTTTGTTTATTGAAAAGCATGATGAGGCAATATATAGACGGCTACGTTATGGATCATTGTCAGATATAAGACTACAACCCTACGGCGGTTATGAATATAGAACCCTACCTTCTTGGCTTGCCAGCGAGAGGGTAACAAGGGCAATTTTAACAACTGCTTTTAGTGTGGCATATGACACCATAGAGAATGATCTAAAACTACCGGAAAAAGTAAACATGGAGGGGCAATTTTTTAGTCGTGCTTTTATGGCTCACGAAACAAGAATATTAAGACCTCATTTGTTTCCATTTTACCGAGTTATTAAAAATTTAACACTATATCCCAAGTATAGGGCAGATATTGACTACTTAATCAATTCAAGCAGAAACGGAAGGCTGTTACTAGGCACGGATATTCGGAAGGGTTGGGGATTTAAGATCACAAGGCGAGTTGTCAGGCTGATGAATTTAATCCGATATTATCAAAAAGCAAGCAAGGAGGCGATGAAGTATCAGCAGGTTACACAGATACGAGAAGCTCAACACCGCACTAGCTATGAAAGTTCTGATCTCTTTTTGCAGACAAACGGCAAGAACCAGTTACGCATTGAAGAGCTTGCCAGAAGCGTGTCAATCTCGCTATTTTTGGCAAATAAAAAAGTATTTGAAACCCAGCCAGAGATTAACGGCGTGATGGTTTACGGCATACACAAAAATAAAAACTTGGATATATCTATAAAATGCCCCTTTTTAGACGGAACAAGAAGGAGGAGGGTCAGGCGGTTTTTATTTATCGCTGAGAAACTAGCGCAAAGCGAGGGAGGAGAAAGAGTTAAATTTGATATCAAGTATGGCCGTATTAGTTTAGGATTTGGCTACAAGATCAGGAAAGAGAACTACCACCTATGTCAATCTTTGGCGATTTTGTATTTTTTGCTTAATAATCCCCAGCTATGGAAAGCAACAAACAAAGGCAAAACAACGCCAATCAGGATAAAGGATTTAATTAACAGCTATGCGGTTATTAAAAAACAGGTGGAGGACAAAGAAAGGAAAACGAGAATATGTGCGGTATAACTGGATATTACACAGAGGGAAAGAACGTCAAAGAAGCAAAAAGCCACTTGTCGGACTTGCTCACGGCCTCGGCTTCGAGGGGAGTTGACGCCGCCGGAATTGGCTATATAGAGGGCGGGCAATTAGAAGTTATCAAGCAAGCCGTAAGTGCTGGGGAATTTGTAGCGAGCCGAGAGTATAAGAGATTTACAAAAGAGAAAAACCCGCAAATACTGATAGGCCATACACGGCAGAGCACAAAGGGGAAGGAGCAGGAAAACAAAAACAACCATCCGATATTTACAAAATCAGGTCTAGCCGTAGTCCATAATGGAATATTGACGAATGACGAGGATATATTTAGAGAGTATAAGCTGGACAGGGACGCAGAAGTTGATAGTGAGGTCATTGTAAAATTGGTTGATTATTTCTACAGAAAACAAAAAACCCCAAACATAATAAAAGCTATTCAGAAAGCCACCAAAGCAATTCGGGGCGGTTTAGCTTTTGCAATTATTGACCAGTCGCAACCCAATTTGTACCTAGTAGCCTCTGATAATCCACTGCACCTTGCTTATCATATCCCTACAGGGATTATATATTTTGCTTCAACCGAGTATATATTGAAAGCGGCCTTGCTAGGCGAAAGAACCTACTATAATTTTTTCACCCAAAAAACAGGCCGAAAGGATTATATATTTGAAGAATTGGAAAATGACACCGGAGTCGAGATCAGCGCGAAGAAAATAAAAATCTTTGAGATAGAAAGGCCCAGTCTATACACATACCCAAGTAGGGGCGGAGTCGGCAGTTGGCGGAAGGACTACGAAGAAACAGGCAGGGGTATCTGGAGGTTAAAAAAGAGGAAAGCAAAAGGCCACATAACAGAGGCATCTGACATTATCCCGATACAAAAACCGAGCAAGTATACAAATAGCGCATTGATAACTAGAGCAAACGCCATTTATCAAAGGCTAGTTGGCTATTACTTTGAGTCGGAGGCAGAAGAGAACAAGCTAGAACAAGAATATAGGCGAATACTCGACACCCTAAAGACAAGGAAATTCCCAATCCCATACTATCTTGAAAACGCAAAGCACTTATCTAATTCACAGCTAACGCTGACGAGTAAGGAGGTGAAAAAATGAGAAGGAAATCATGGAAAAAATTATCCGAGGCTGATTTTAAGCTAGTAAAAACCTTGTTGGCCGCCGGTGTAAAAAAGAACAAGATTGGGGAGATTGCCAACCGGAGCCAGCAGGTAATATCTGACATAGAGAAAGTAGGCAACCTAGCCGAATACAGACAGACGACAACAGAGAGGAACAAAGGAAGGGAAAAGACCAGCGAGCAGAGGGAGGAAGGCCGCAATTTGATCGAGTACAGGCTAACCCAGATCAAAGTGTTATTGGAGAAAATAGCCGGATTATTAGACAAATAGCCTAAGCGGTGGCTAACTAGCACGCCTTAAAGACAAGCTGAAACGCCGTAAATTATAAAATATGAAGCTAATATATAAAATATTGAAAGAGGCAAGAGAGGGGAAAATTACACCCGCAGAGGCAGGGAGGAAGCTAGACAGGTTGAAGAAAAAGGGAGAATTGAACGAGTATTTAATGATCGTTGAAATTATAAACAGATTGAAAGGAGGTGAAAAACAAAATGACGACAAGAGAAGCGATCAGGGCGGCAGTCTTAAAAGCTGACGAACTGCCAACTATTGTACTAGCTTTGGCTCAACTGTTGAAAGTTGAACCGGCGAAGCTCGCGGGTGCTTTTTATTCTGATGATAATAACACAGACTACAGAGCTTCGTTGGTATCGGCCATGATTCAGGCCAAAGTGCAGAAGGAGAAAGAGGCGAGCAAGAACGAGAAATAACGGCTTGCCCTTGCCCTCGGACTGAAACGAGGGCGAGCGATAGGCCATTATATAATTAAGAAAGGAGGAAAAAATGATAATTATTACAATCGCGGGCTATCAAGTGTTGAACGGCAGGAAATCAAGAGGCTTTATCAGGCGTAATTACTCGATCATTTTGGCCGTAGCCAGTATAGTTATTTTACTAAACGCATGGATTTAATACAGAAGGTGTTATTGATTGTTTTTGGATTGTTTTATGCGTGGTATTGGCTCGACGGGCTGGGTATTTTGGCCTTTATAAATCTGATCTGGAAAGCGCTAAATTATCAATAAAGAACATATTAAGAGAATAAGACAATGGGAAAGAGTAAAGACTAAGGAAAAAACGGGTTGACCATAATAAAGCTATTATAGCTTCAAATAGCCCCTTTTTAGCTTATCCCACCAGTAAGCCGTTACAATTAACGGAACAATTAACGTTACAATCCGTTACCGTTATACTATTATATATAGTGTCCGCATACTATTATATATAGTAAACAGTCCACATAATATTCCTAGTACCTTGTTGCCTTCCTTTCTTGCCATTATATATATATCCTATTACATTTATGTCTTATCTTCTATCCTTCTTGACTACGGATGGGGGCATACCCCCCTCGCTTGGTTCCATCGGCGGACACCCCCTTAAACCCTAGCCCATACACATAAAATCGGCCATTTGAATCCAGTGACACCCCTAATCCAAATTTGAATTTTTCTGTTACGCTAAGGTAAAGTAACTGTTACGCTAAGGTAAAGTAACTGTTACGCTAATAATTAGCATGCCTGATCTTCTGTTACGCTAACTTGATTATTGTTACGCTATCTGTTACGCTAATTATATGAAATGTAAATACTGTGGTAAGGAATTTACTCCGCTTAGAAAGACTGCTTTATACTGTTCACCTAAATGTCGGGTATATGCCAACCGTAAAGAATTAAAACATATCGAAACTGAATATATCCCCAAGGTTAATAAATTAAATTTATGTAAACATGGCCGGGCTTTTGGTTTATGCGAGTTTGGTTGTAAATGAGATATAATTAAGCGGTGAGATCCTCAAGGACAATCGACTTAGACAAAATCGAATCGTTCAACTGTATTGCTTGGATACTCAAGAACAACCTCAAGAACGAGAACGGCAACCCGATTGAATTCAAAGACCACACTTTTTTGATTGATCCTTATTTGGACAATACTCCGAAGCAGGTTATCAAGAAAGCTGCGCAAGTCGGTTGGTCCACTTTGGCGATTATTCGTTCTTTCCATTTGGCCCGCTTTGCCGGTGCGAATATCATCCATACCTTTCCCAGCAGAAACATGAGCAAGGACTTCGTGGTTCCCAAGATTGATCCTTTAATCGCCCGCAACAAAGTCTTAAAGGACTTGGTCGGGGTGGACACAGTGGCCTTAAAACAAGTTGCCGACCGCTACATTTATTACCGAGGTTCTTATGAGCAGACTGAAGCCATTTCCATCTCTGCTTCAATTTTGATAAACGATGAATTTGATCGTTCTAATCAAAAAGTCTTAAAGACTTACCGTTCTAGACTGGATGATGCCAAACGGGAGAATCCGGACCTAGGGTGGGAATGGCAGTTCAGTAATCCTTCTATCCCCGGTTATGGTGTTGATGTTTGGTGGGAACGCTCTGACCAAAAACACTGGTTCGTTAAGTGCCCTTATTGTAGGCATGACTGGTATTTGAAGTTTCCAGACAATATCGACTTTGATAAAAAGGTCCGTATCTGTGCTAAGTGCCACAGGACTTTGCCTCGACATTCTTTGGTTAAAGGCCGGTGGGTTAAGAAAAAGAGAGATTCTGATATCTCCGGTTATTGGATTTCACAAATGTTTATCCCTTGGATTAGCGCCGACAAGATAATCGATGATTCTCTCGGTGATCCTGAGATCTTCCATAATTTCACCTTAGGAGAACCATATGTTTCTAAGGATACTTCCGTGACCAGAGAGGCCATTATTAAGTGTTTGGCTCCGGGTTATAATCCTCGAACCAACGTCGCCATCGGAGTTGATAACGCGGTCAACAAGACCTATGTGATCGGCAACAAGTTCGGTATCTTTGAAGTAGGGGAAACAGAGGATTGGGCCGAGATTGAGAGGATGCGGAACCATTACAATGCCATAATGGTTGTTGACGCCAATCCCTATCCACACATCCCTCAAAAGATGGCGATGAAGTACCCCGGTAGAGTATTCATCCATTATTACCAGCAGGATAAAAAGAAGTTAGGGATTATCAGGTGGGATTCGCAGGAGTGTACCGTCAGGTCAGACCGCACCAAAGTCATCGATGACGTGGTTGCTTCTATCAACGCCCGCGACATTACTTTTAATTTGACTGAAAGGCAACTCGAGGATTATATTTATCATTGGCGTAATGTTTACCGGGTAATCAAACCGACACCAATGGGAATTATGAAACCGACTTGGGAAGTAATCGAAGGCAAGCCAGATCATTTTGCCCATGCGACAGTCTATTGGCGGATAGCGATGGAGATGACCTTGAGCAGCGGCCATATCGTTGATGCCCCAAGACCAGAGAGCACTCGTTCTTCTGCACATCCTACCGCAACAGCAGATATGACCATCCCTGCTTTAGACTTAAAAGAAGTGGCAGAAAGGGCGATGCGTAAAAGATGAGAGTATTTGAAACAGGAGAAGCCCCTTGTTATGCTGAACCGAACAGCGGCAAGGGCCGTTACATCACGGTATTCATTTTACCTTACCGATCTAACGAGCTGCGGACCTTCCGTTGTATCAACTGTTCTCGGATTGTTTTTAAATATGAATCAGATATTGCTATGATCGTGGATTCCCCTGAAGCGCCATTAAGCGAAGCTCCGATTGAGACGATGTGTAAATACTGCAAAATCATATATCGGATCGTTTGGTAAATGCTATAATTAGGCTATGTCGGGACCCAATGAAACTTCAACTCTTCCAGAACAGGAGGATATTCGTTCTCATGTTGACGCTCTTTCTTTATCGCTGGACGAAGATGAGGTTAATCGGATTATTGGCAAGCGGATTGAGGACGGGATTACCTTTTGGGACAAGACTTGCGATCTTACTAACTTAAGAGACAAAAATGAAAAACGGTGGTTAAACCAAAACCTTGAAGTCTCCGGCCAAATCGACCAAATTTATTCCTTCCAACTTCCCGCCCGTGACAACCGTATCTTTGTTTCAACTGAAACTTTGGCTTCAAATCTGGTCTCTAAGATCCCGGTTCCTGAGGTGGTAGAGGCGAAGGACACCGATGCCTCAAGGGAACTGGCTGATAACTTTGGTAAGGTTTTGTTCAGACGGGCGGAGGATGTGTATTTAAAGGCCACCTTACAAATGGTTGCCCGTCACCTGTTGATCGGTTATCGGGTTGGGATCGTAAAAGCTTCTTGGGATTTTGATGCCGGAAGATTAAAAGGTGACGGTACCTATACTGGAGACGTGATAGCGAATTTTGTCAGACCCCACAAAATTGTTTTAGACGCAGAAGCTTCTGATCCTAACGATGTCCCATTGATCGGAGAATTGATAACCAAAACCATTGAAGAGTTAGGGTTTAAATTTCCAGACAAGAAAGACGAGATTTACTCATTGGTGGCACGGGAGAGAGGAACGCCTAAGGTCAACATGGCCTCCCCCCTTTCTTATTATGAGGTATGGTTTTCCTTTTTCGATAAGAAAGGCAACAAGGCCGAAGGGGTAACGTGGAAATATAAGGATTTAGTTTTCGACTACGGCCTGAATCCTAACTACAATTATAAAGGAAACGGCCAAAAGACCAACTTTTTAGACAAGCCAACCAAGCCTTATACCTTGTTTAATTTTCTTAACCTAGGCAAGTATGCGCTGGACGATACCTCCTTAACGGAACAAGCGGCGTCTCTTCAAGACAATCTCGAAAAACGCCAGCTCCAAATTGTCACTAACGCAGATAAGGCTAACTCCTGTAAGGTGTTCAACACAATGATGATTGATGCCGCTGACGCCCAGAAATTTATCGATGATCCGAACCAAAACATCATGTGTAAGGGAGATGTCCGCATGGCCTTCATGCGTACCCCACCGGCCCAACTTCCACGATTTGTTGTTGAGGACAAGTTTGACACCCGTAATGAAATCGATAATATATTCGGCACTCATGCCCCGTTAAGGGGGGAGAAAAGCACTTCCCCTACCTTGGGGCAAGAAGTGATGTCCCAACGGTCGGATTTGGGACGTATTTCTACCCTTATGGAAGCGATGGAACGAGGGGCCTTGAATATTTATCGACAAATGGCTCAACTTTATAAGGTGTTTGCCACAGAGGAACAGTTTATTAAGTACATTGGGGAAGAAACAGGCAAGACTGCTTTCATTGCTTTCTCTTCTGATAAAATTGAGGATGGAATTGAAATCAGATTACAGACTGGGTCCATGAATCCGGACGACAAGGCGACCGATCGCACGGAAGCGGTAGAACTGGCAAAAATAGGCGGTCGGATTGACCCTCTCTCCTTCGCTGAGAAGTGGCACGTTGAGAAACCTCGTGAATATGCCAAGCGATTATTCTACTTCCTCTTCATGCCAGACAGGTATGCCCAAGAGGTTCTGCAAATTGGAGAATCAGGTGGAGACCAAGAAGCGATGCAAACGATTCAAGCGATAAATGCTGGCGAAGCTGTCCCACCAAAAGAGGGGGCCTCGAAAGAATACATCGCTTACTACACCCAATTTGTTCAATCTCCGGCCTTTAAACAATTAGATCCAGAAGTGCAGCGACT
>Ga0265297_10011363_pt1 | contig 10913 bp, 11 predicted proteins | sample Munlanlwell13791_FD_192502 | JGI IMG/M metagenome (GOLD analysis project Ga0265297, IMG submission 192502) | Leachate microbial communities from a municipal landfill in Southern Ontario, Canada - Leachate well 137-91 | ecosystem: Engineered > Solid waste > Landfill > Unclassified | place...
AGGCGCTATAAATTGATAAAAGCTGCCTAGGACTACTAAAACGGAACGGGATGGTTTCTTGACGATTTGAATTTCATCGGTTAGCTTTTTTTGAGATCCGGACAAACCGAGCCGGATCATTGAGGCGCGGCGGTCATTGGATATTTCCTACTGACCGCGCGCATGACACCTTACGGCGGGGCATGAACCCCGACCGTGAGAGGTAAGACCGGGGGCAAGCGTCCATAGGGGCGCTTCGATCCGGATTACCCCCAAGTGCCGCTTAGGGGCTGGAACGGGCGGCAGCGCGGAGAGTTTCCGTGTCACGCTTGGTGTGTGTGCCCATTTCCAGACAACCCTCCTCCAGTTCCACGTAACGAAATCTCCCCATAAAATCTTTTTTTTTCCGCACGTCCAAGGTGTGTACATTCCAGGTTTGACGTGATTTTTTAAGCGGGCAGCTCTCCGTGCTGTCCGCTTTTTTTTTCTTCGTTCCGGTTCTCGCGCGGCGGAAAGCGAGAATGGCAATGAAGAAGCAAAACGCAGGGAATGAGTTTGAAGGAAAACAGAAGAAAACCAGAAGCCCAAGGCCAAGCATGCATTTCGTCGATTTCATGCGGGTCGAGGACATCGGGCGAATGCCGGAACAGACGCGCTTTGAACATGAAACAAGAAAAGAGATCGTGGCGCAGTCGAATACTCCGGCGGATGACCTGATGGCGGGGGAAGAAGGCCTCCGTTCCCAGATGACCGCTTACGCGAAAAAGCAGAGGCTGCACTGGCTGATCCGGACCGCCGGTCTGAGTAAACGGCAACGACTCGTTTACGAGCTCTGTTATGTGAGCGGGTTGCCGAACGTGGAAGTAGCGGACCTTCTGGATCTTTCACCCACGACGGTCGCGAGGTTCCGTCAGGAAATATTCCGGTCCCTTGAGAGAGCGCTTCAAAAGCAGGGGATGAAACAAAACCTCACCCGCCGTGTCCCTTTCGTCCATTTGACTAAAAAACAGATGGAGATCACCCGGTTCCACCTGGAACAGGGACTTTCCGTGAAGGAGATCGCGGCCACGACCGGAAGGACGGTCAGGAGCGTGCAAAGGATCATAAAAAGGGTCCGCACCAGATTATTTCAAGGATAGAAATGTTCGCCAACCTTGAACTCGACCCTCTTAAACGACCCTACTGTGAGGGGAGTGCGCGGCGCCGCATGTGCGGGAAAGGCCAAGAGGCCTTAAAAGCCGGTTACAGCACTTCCCCTCACGATCTCGAGGAGGAAACAATGAAAGAAAAATCATGGAGCAGGATCCTAAAAGTTTTACTGCCGTTCTCGGTGCTGATGTTTCAAGCCACCCTTGTTTTCGCGGAAGCAAACGTGGAATCAGACCTTGATTCCTTTTTGAGAGGGATCGGGGATTTTCTGATCCGGACGGTGGGGCCGGGAGTGCTCGTGATCGGGATCGCGGTCGCGGGCGTTTCCATGGCTCTGGGGGACGAGCGGGGGATGCAGCGCGGCGCACTGGCCGCGGGCGGCGGGGCGCTCATCATGCTGGCCCGCGCGGTCCTGGATTTCATTCAAAGCATCACCCATTTCTGAGGACAAGAGATGAAACATACGGTGAAGTGGTTTAGGAAAATAAGAACGGCGAACCGGATCTTCGGGCTCGAATTTTTCGACCTTTTTCTGCTTCTCGCTGTCTTTCTTGGGGTCTTCATGTTCTCAACCAAGCTGATCGCGAACGTGGCGCTTGTCCTCGGCGCTTATTTCTTCCTGCGTCTTTATAAGAACAACAAACCTCCGCACTGGACGGGATCGGCGGCGGGATTTCTCGCCCGGCCCAAAAGCTATCCCATGGTGCGGGAAACGGAAGGGGAGATCTTCGAATGAGCGTCTCGTTTCTGACGAAAATGCGGGACCTGATCCAGCGGGAATCGCGGCTTCCTTTTTTCCGCCAGATCGATCTTTACCGGATCGAAAACGGCATCCTGATCGGCGTGACCGGCGCTTTGGGCATGGGATTCGCGATCGAGCCGAAAGACCTCCTGCTTCAGGGGGATGAAATGATCGCGGATTTCGAGAACCGGATGCGGAAGTTCCTGAATTCGCTTCCGGAAGGCGCGGTCCTTCATTTCATCGCCTCGGCCCAAGAAGGTGATGAGGCGCTTTTGCGGGGTTACCTGGACCCGCTATCCCGGCAGGACCCTCTTTCCCGGACTCTTGCCGAGTCCAAGGTCCGGTTCTGGCGGCAGCATCCGTTCTTCAAAAAAGATCTTTTTTTATTTGTCTCGATCTCTCCCCGGCCAAGAAAATCCAGGTCGTCCTGGCTTCCCGATATCTCGCTCGCGTTCGGAAAGAAAGCGCACCGCGTTTCCGAGACCGAGTTTGAAAAAACGAAGGAAGCGCTTTATGCCGTGTCCGGAGAGGTTTCGGAAGGCCTGAAGACCCTCGGGTTCAATGTGCGTCCCATGCTCGACAGCGAAACAGCCGGGTATCTTCACGAATTGTTTAATCCCTCCGCTGCCGCTCAAAACGGGATGTCTGAGAAGCTTCTCAAGCCCGTGCCTTATGGCGGGGAACGCGCCAGCCTCAGGTCGCGCCTTCTCTTAAACCTTCCGGTCTCCGACTATGGCGATTTTTATCTGAACGGATATTTCCATCAAGGGATCAATCTTTGCGCTCTTCCGGAGGAAACGATCCTCAAATCGATGAGGAACTTTGAAAGAGAGCTCGGTAGGGAATACCTCCTGACGCTTACCCTCGAAGTCCCGAATCAGGAAAAAGAAAAAGCCTGGATCAAGCGGGAAGGGAATTACGCGCGGGCAAAGAACTTCTTTTCCCGCAGCCGGGACCATGAAGCGGTCGCGAAGGCGGGAGAAGCCGACGAATTCCTAAGCGAGATCGCCGCTACATGGGACAAGATCCTTTACGCATCCCTTGCTGTGCTGGTGAAAGGGAAGACCCGCGAGGCGGTCCGTGAAAGGTCGGGGAATGTTTTACGCGCCTTCCGAAGGCTCGGCGGCGCGGAAGGCATTGTCGATCATATGAACCACGACCGCCTCTTTTTGACGTTCCTTCCGCTTCAGGGGGACGAGAATCCCCTCGCTTTTCCGGTGCCCGTCAGCGCCGCGGCCCATCTTTTGCCGGTCCAGGGCAGCTGGAAGGGAACGGAGGGGCAGGGTATTTTGCTGAAGACCTGGAGGGATGAGCCCCTGCGTCTCGATCTTTTTGATCCGAAGCTCACGGCGAAACATGCCGTCATGCTGGGCGCGACCGGCGCCGGGAAATCATTCTTCACATCCTATCTACTGCTCCATTTCCTCATGGCCTCCAAAGACCATGAGGTGATCGTGATCGACCTAGGAGGGAGCTACCGGAAGCTTTCCCAGACGCTCGGCGGAGCGTATTTTGAGGTGGAGTGCTCGGAAAACTACGCGCTTAATCCGTTTCCTTCGAAAGCGGTTCTTTTCCCGCGGGAAGGGGATGCCGATTCCACGTTCCTTCAGTTTCTGAAGGAACTTCTCCAGAAAATGATCGCCCCGTCCGGAAGTTGGGCGGCGAGCGAAAAAATGATTCTCGAACGCGTCCTGAGGGACGTTTACCTTGGGCTTGAAGGAAACGAGGCGCCGCTTCTAGGTGATATCGAAAAAGGCCTTCGAGAGTTTTCTGACGGTGACGAAGAGGACAAACGAAAGGCCTACCAGTTCGCCAAGGAACTTTCTCTTTTTACCCAGGGAGAATACGGAAAGATCCTCAACAGGAAAGGCACGTTCGATTTTAACGCAAGGTTCACGGTCTTCGATCTCCGGAAGATCGCTCGTTACCCGGAACTTCAGGAGATCCTGCTTTTCATCATTCCTTTCGCCCTGAAACGGAAATTCGAGAACCTCGGCATCAAAAAGATCCTCGTGCTTGATGAATGCTGGCAGCTTCTCAAGGAATCCCAGGGGACAGAGCTTGTCGAGGTGTTCTACCGGACGGCCCGCAAACTTAACGCGGGAGTTCTCTCCATCAGCCAGAACCCCGAAGATTTTCTTGAGGCGAAGATCTCGGGCGTCATGGTCAATAACTCTCCGGTCAAATACATCCTTCGCCTGAAAAAAGGCCACGAAAAACTCGCCGCGTTCGGTCTTAACGAGAACGAGATCCTTGCCGCGCGAGAACTGGACGTAAGACCGGGGCATTATTCGGAGGTCTTTATCAAGTTCGACGATCACGGAGTGATCGCGAAAGTGGAACCGAACCCTATCGAATACTGGATCGCCACAACGGACCCGGCGGACCTGTCCCAGGAAACGAAGCTTCGGGCCGCGGAACCCCGTAAATCGGATTTTGAGATCTTTGAGACGCTTGCGCGGCAGTTCCCCGGAGGCGCGTCTAAACCTCGGGAGGATTCACGTGCGTAAACGGATGCCGGTCCTTTTCTTGCTGGTGATTTTCGCTGTCGTGAATGTTCCTTCCGCCCAGGCCGCGCTTCCGACCTTTGACGCCATTAACGCGGCCCTTCAGGAGCTTCAAAACTCGATTCTGAACAGCAGTTTTGCGCAGGATCTTATGCTCGCCGCCCAGCGGCTGAACGAACTGAAGACACAGACCCTTGAACTCTTCAGGTTTCATTCGGGGTTGGATGAGATCCTGAATTTCGTTAAAGGCGACCCGGTCAGGGATTTTATCGATTCCCTGAGGACCCGGATCAGGGACGTTTACTCGGATTCGATGTTCACGACGCCTCAGATCGAGATCCTTCAGACAGGTGGGACACCGGAGGATCTTAGGGCCTCGCTTGAAACGGTGACTGGCAGCATTCCTGAAGGGAACCAGAGGCTTTACATCCCTTTTGAAGAGATGCAGGTGGTCGAGGCTTTTCAGTTGGCGAACCAGATTCGCGACGGAGGCACAGACCTCCGGGACGCGGCCCGCCAGATCCAGACCGAGGCCGAGACCGCGAGTCCGAAAGGAGCCGTCAGGCTTCAGGCCCAGGGGATCGGCGAGCTGATGGTCCTTGGTCAGCAGAGTCAGGAGTCGATGGCGAAACTTCTTGAGCTTCAGGCCACCCAGATCGAACAGGTCTCGCGCCGCGAAAAAGATGCCGAACGGGAGCGCCTCCGCTTTATCAAGGACACGAACGATTATCTCGACGGCATCCTGGGCGCGTCAGGCGGGGGGATCTGATGGCGAATCAGGGATTTCTTTTCACGAACGTTCTTCAGATCCCGGATCTTTTTACCTCAGCCTACGGCGTGACGGCAACGGCGGCGTCCGTGATCTTTCCGCTCATGTTCATCGTGGCGGTACTGCACGAGAATTTCCTCGCGATGAAAGACCGCTCGGATTACAAAGGCCTTTTGATCCGCACGATCCTTGTCGTGGGGCTCATGATCCTATACGAACGATTCTTCGTGTGGGTCGTCTACGGGGCCGATCTTCTCGCCAAATCGATCCTCCCGCATGAGGAATTTCAGGAAGTGATCAAGACCGTCTTCCGGGAGATCACGGAGAAAAAAGATCTCGGGGGTTTCGATACCCGGATCATCCTGACCGTCCTCAATTATTTGACCTATATCGTCGCGCTGATCGCGCTTGGGGTCCTGAACTGGCTCCGGTTCGTGTTTCTCTCCCTTCTTTACGTGTTCGGTCCCGTCCTGATCGCGTTCGGCGTCTATAAATCTACGAGTCAGGGACTTGTCTTCTGGCTGAGAAGCCTTGTTGCCGTGTCGCTTTGGACCGTCGTGCTTTCGATTCTCATGAAAGTGATCTCCGTCATGAACGTGACGGCGGTCTATCTGCCGCAGGAAACGAACGCCGCCGCTGTTATCGCGGCGAACGTTCTTTTCATCCTTCTCTTCATTTCGGTTCCGCTCATTTCGCACCAGATCACTTCAAGCGGGAGCATCAGCGGGCTTGGGTCCGCTGTGGTGGGGATCGGCACCGCGTTCATCGCGAAATATGCCGTGACGCCCCATAGATCCTCGCAAACCAGGCCTGCCCCGTCCGGAGGAGGGACGAACTACAAATGAAAACACGATTTCAAACAAAACTTGAATCGCTGGGAAGACGTTACTACGAAGTTTTCGGGGATCTCGAAGCGCAGCTTGAGTTCCTGAAACTCGTGAGCTTGGCGCTCCTTTGTCTTCTTTTTTTCGTGATCTTCGGAGCCTTCGTGCTCGCGAAGCGCCCGCCTGTCGTGATCCGGGTGGATGACGTGGGCAAGGCTGAAGCCATATCGGATCTAGCCGCGAATAACGCTCCGTCTGCCCCCGAGATCCTTTATTTCGCGAAGACGTTCGTCAAACGCTACGCGGAATACAACGCTTACACCGTGAGCCGGGACATGGCGGAGGCGTGGAATTTGATGAGCTCGCGGTTTCAGGCCGCGGCAAAACGCAATCTGATCGAGTCCGGGATACTCGCGAGGATCGAGGAAACCAAACTTTCGGCAGCGATCGAGTTTAAGGAAGAAAAGATCGAACGCGAAACCCCGGAGCACGTCCTCGTTTCGCTGGTCTGGGTGCGGACGCTTAAAAGTTACAAGGACCCTGATTACCACGAAGCATCGCTTCTGAAATCCGAACTCGTTCTGAAAAAAGTTCCACGGAGCCTTCCGGCCCCCTCGGGACTTCTCGTGGAAGATTACAAAGAAATTCTATTAAACCGACTGGAGGATAACAAACGATGAAACGAACATTACTTTTCGCATGGATCTTGACTCTCTTTTTAACGCCTGCCTTGGTGTTGGCGGATGACGCAAAACCGGAAGCGTCTGAAAAACCGGCGGACACTGCGGATGTGAACCTGAAGGAGCGGCAAACATTCAATAAACTCCGCCGCTCCACGAAGAATATCTACAAAGTGACCATGCGCTCGACCGTGGCCTACCGGCTACAGACCGCGCTCGGGTATGTTTCCACGATCGATCTGCCGGAACCCGCGCTTAAGGTGTTCGTGGGGGATCAGGACCTTTTCAAAGTGGAAGTTTATGAACGGCAGGTCCTTGTTAAACCCGTCACCGATGACGCGGACGCGAGGACGAACCTCATCATTATCACCCAATCGGGACGGCTTGCGTTTGATGTGATCACGGGAGCGCCTGAGACCGCCGACTTCGTTCTCGATTACCGACTGCCGCAGGATGACGAATCCCTCGTTCAAAACGCCTTTGAAAAGAAGGTGGAAGAAAAAGCCGCGGTCATCGAGCAGAACTACCACGAGAAGGAAGCGAAGCTCGAAGAAAAAGCGGAGAAACTTTCCGAAGACAAGCTTAAGGAAAAAGTGGCTTCCGGCGTGCAGTCCTTTGCCTTGAAAGGATCGGCCGCGAATGGGGAGGTGCAGGTGAACCTTCTTTCGCTTTCCCGGATGGCGGATAAAGGGTATTTGAGGTTCTCAATCCTTAACTACTCCAAGACCCCGTACAAACCGCTCAAGGCCACGGTGGGAGCTATTGAGTTTGAGCGGAAGCTCCTCAAGAACCAGGAGACGGGAAATATCGAATTTCCCTCCGAACTGCAAATTGCCAAGGTCATCCAACCCGACAGCTATGTTTACGGCGTGATCGTTTTTGATTACCGGACCCTCGGGAAGGGGCAAAAACCGGTCGTACGCATTTTCGAGGATGCGTTGGAGCCAAACACGGCCCGGACGATCGAGCTGAAAGGGTTCCGGTGGTTTGAATGATCAAATTCCTCGATCAATTCAAAAAGAAAAATACTCCGCCCGCTCCTCCGGAGTCGGGATTCTTGGACCCGCCGGAAGGTTTAGAGAAGATCCGGTTCCGGGTGAAGGATTTTTTCGAGATCCGGTGGGTGAAATGGGGCGCCGCGTTAATGATCCTCGTTCTCGTGAGCCTTTTCCTGAGCCACAAGAGCCCCAAAAAAAAAGCCGGAAATCTTGGGGCTCCGGAAGAGAACCGGGTGGCGATGACCGCAGCTTCCATGGAACACGCGATCGACGCGTCCTCAAGATCCAAACAAACCTCTGAATCCGTAAAACCCCTGAAAGTGCTTCCGCGGGTCAAACGAAAACTCGACAGCGCCATGGGCGTTTTTCTTTTCAAAAAAGAGCCGGAGAGGGAGATCCAGACGAAGACCGACAGGCTTGAAAAAATCAAACTCGGACTCGCGTCCGGCACCAAGATCCCCGCGCTTCTGGGAGAACGGGTATTCAGCTTCAACGTGGATGCTCCCGTTGTGGCCCTTATCCCCAAGGACTTTATGGCCGGGGAGAAGGCCGTGATCCCCAAGGGCTCGAAATTCCTCGGGGAAGCGAATGTCCTGAAGTCCCTTGACCGGATCAATGTTCGGTTTCATCTCCTGGTGCTTCCTGATGGGCGCGAGATCCGGGTGAACGCGCTCGCGCTCTCCGAGGACGGGGCGGCCGGTATCAAGGGGAAGGTGGAAAAACACACGGACATGAAAATGGCGAAGGCGCTAGGAGAGTCAGTCCTTTCGATGGGCGCTCTCTTTCTGGGGGGCAGGTCCCAGGACCCCTTCAGCATGCAGAACCAGCTGGAACTAAACGTCGCGCAGAACCTTTCGGATGAAGCGCGAAGGAATTTAAGGAGCGTGAACGTCGAAAAGTCCGTGACGGCGGAAGCCTCAAAGCCGATTTTTGTTTTTTTGCTTGAGGCCGTGTAAATCAAAAACAAAAAGGAGAAAAAAATGGAAAAAGGGAAAAAAGGTAAGGGTTTCGTTGAAAAAGAAAAGGTGCGCGTTATTCAGACCCGGAACGGTGAAGAGCTGCACTTCACGATAGTGGAAGTGAACGGAAAGCCCCGTGGCGATATCCGTTTCTTCGTGAAGAACGAGGACAGCGACGAGGTGTTCGCCGCGAAACGCGGGATCAGCATCCTTCCCCGGCATTTCAAGGCATTCCAAGAGGGCGTGACGGAGCTTGCCGCGAAATTGGCGGGAGATCAAGCATCGGAATAAAGCGAAAACACGGGATTCCAGAAGAGACCCGGCAAAGGAGGAGGTGTCATGGTGAAGTGTTTCAAGCAGAGAACAGGTGTTTGGAGAAGGACCGCCTGTGTCGGGGTTGCGATGGCGGTTCTGGCGGTATCTGTCAGTCCCGTCGCGCGGGCGGCAGATTCAGTTGTGCTGCGGCCGTCAGGGACGCTTCTTAGCATTGATGAAGCAGTCAAGAACGCGCTTAAGGATTCAAGCGAGATTAAACGAGCGCTCGCGCGTCTGGGAAAGGAGGAGGCCCTTTATAAGGGAACGCTTTCTGAGTTTTTTCCGAAGATCAAGGCGGAGGGCGAAGCGGGTGCCGCTACGGGTGCGAGGAGTTTTCTTGCCTATCTGGATACGGGGATCGAGCAACCGATCTTCCAAGGCGGGAAAGCGGTCGCGGAAAAGCGGCGGCAAAACGCGGTTTGCGAAGTCGAGAAACTGCGTTTTGAGGAAGTGAAACTCGATCTGGAGCTTGCGGTGCGGATTCTTTACGCGCAGGTGCTTGAAGAAAAGGAACTCACGCGGATCGCCCAAGGAGAGGTGAAAGAACTAACCGTTGAATGCGAACGGATCAAGAAACTTTCTGGTAAAGAGGTTCTTCCGCGTCTTGAGTCATTCAGGATCGAATCGCATCTTGAAAGTGTGAAGCATTCGCTCGTGAAGCACAAGGAGACCTACGATTACATGCTTACGGTCCTGCGGGAAACGGTGGGGATCGGGGAAGGCGAGGCTCTTGATCTCCAGATGTACGGCAGTGTCCCGGAAGCCGAAAGCGGGCTTGAGTCGTTGCTTGATGCGTCGCGTGAAACGGACCCGATGTACAAGGAGGGCGGTCTCAAGATCAAAGCGAAGGAATACGAGAAACGCTCCCTTCAGGCGGAAAGGTTCCCGCAATTAAGCCTCTCCACGCGCTGGAACAGTGTCCGGGACGTGTATGTGGACACAAACCGCGTGATTGTCGGAGTCGAAGGAAAGTGGAATATCTGGGATTTCGGCCGGCTCGGTTCCAAGATCCGCGCGAAGGAGCGTGAGATCGAGGAGACCCAATGGGCTGAGGACATCCGGATACGGGAGCATGAAAAAGAGATCCGGCGGCTCTTCCATGAAGCGAGGGCTCTGCGCCAGAAAATCCGGATGACAGAGGCCTTTCTCAAAGAAAATGAAGAGAGCTATAAGAACGAGAAGACACGCCTTGTGACGGGCGGTAAAGGAGCCGGTGAACTTCTTGATTCCTTTATCGCGCTCGAGGAGGCGCGCGCGGCGGCGGTTCAGGCTGTAGCGGAATACCGGGTGCAAATGGCGCGTCTTGAGCGGACCCGGGCCTTCAAACCGGCGGCAGCAGAAACACCTTTGGCGGATATCCCCACGGACGATGAGGAGGGAAGATCGTGAGATCCACTTCCTCCGTTCCGGGAGACCGTTTTCCGTTAAATCCGGCGGCACGAACCGCGATATTTCTCGGCGCGATTGCGCTTCTGACGGCGCTTGCGGTGTGGTTGGTTTCGTCGGCAATTATATGGACTGAGGAGTCCCGTTTGTTTGGGACCCTCTGGGTCGCGGGCTTCGGATTTTTGTTCTTTAATGTGGCGTTCCTTTTTTTGTTTGCCGTGGTCCGGCCGTTCCTGAGAGAGCCGGTCCTGAAGGAATCCTTCATCAAAGAATTTCCGAAGACCGCGATAGTCTATCCCGTTCGTAACGAATCCCATGGCCTCTTTGAACGGATGGAGTATTCCTTTTCGGGGAACAAGCTCTCGAATACCGATCTTTGGATCCTGTCCGATTCTTCAGTCGAGTTTGAGCTTTATGAACGAGAAATCCTCGAAAAGCTTTCAGCGATCCATCCCGGACGTATTTTTTACAGGAGAAGAGAGGCCCCCATTGAACGCAAACAGGGGAACATCGCGGAGTTCCTGGAATCCCATCCCGAATATGCCTACCTCTATGTTTGTGACGCCGACGGGATGATCCCGAAAGGAACGCTCCTCAATCTTCTC
>Ga0265297_10011365_pt1 | contig 10912 bp, 10 predicted proteins | sample Munlanlwell13791_FD_192502 | JGI IMG/M metagenome (GOLD analysis project Ga0265297, IMG submission 192502) | Leachate microbial communities from a municipal landfill in Southern Ontario, Canada - Leachate well 137-91 | ecosystem: Engineered > Solid waste > Landfill > Unclassified | place...
TATATATTTGTTATCATAAAACAAGGCTCAATTGAGCCTTTTTTATTTTTTAAACAAAATATTAAAATATAATATAATAATTTAATATTTATTATTAAGGAGTATTTTATGATTTTAAATTTTGCAAAAATAAGAGATGTAAAAACACCAATATATTCTAGTACAGGTGCAGCTGGATTAGATTTCTTTGTTCCATATGATTTTAAGTCATATAAATTGTTACCTGGTGAAAGTATATTAATACCATCTGGAATAAAATTAAATATTCCTGCTGGTTATGCTTTAATTGGACAAAATAAAAGTGGTATTGCTTTAAAAAGAAATTTGCGTGTTGCGAGTGGTGTTATTGATTCTGATTATCAAGGTGAAATTCATTTGCATTTAAATAATTTTGGATTAAATGAACAAATTATAGATCCAGGCGATAAAATTATGCAATTTTTAGTTATATCTGTTCCAAAAGTAACATTACTTGAAATTAATATAGATAATTTATATAATCATTCTTCTAATAGAGGTAATAATGGATTTGGTTCAACGGGAGAAAAATAGACAATTAATTAATTTTAAAGAATATTTTAATTTACAAGCTTGCGATCGTTTAGATTTGAATTTTATATTTATGCAAACAGCTATATTATTTTCATCTCGTTCAGAATGCCAAAAATCGCAAGTTGGTTGTTGTTTAGTTAATGATGGCAGAATAATTTCTTGTGGTTATAATGCTGATATTGCTGGTGGTTCTGGATGTACATGGGATGAATTGTGTCCCAAAGATTCATCCGGTTCTTGTTTAAAATCTATACATGCAGAACAAAATGCTTTAATGTTTTGTGCACAATATGGAATAAAAACAAAAAATGCAATATTATATACTACATTAAGTCCTTGTATTTCATGCGCTAAAATAATTGTTGCTGCTGGAATTTCAAAAGTAATTTATTTAAATGAATATAGAATTATAGATGGATTAGATTACTTAAAAAGAGCAAATATTATTGTTGAAAGGTATTTATAATGAATACATATAATTCTTTAAATAATTTATTACAATCTGAATTAAATAATATTATTTTAAATGGTTGTAATGTAACATCTAGAAATTCACAACAAAAAGAAATTTTAAATTCACATTTATGTCTATCTAATCCAAAAGACATATTAATAACTATACCAGAAAGAAAATTTAATATTGATTATACATTATTAGAATTTTCTTGGTATTTATCACAACATAAAAATGTAAATAATATTGGAAAAAAAGCAAAAATATGGAATAATATTTGTGATGAAAACAATGAAGTTGAATCAAATTATGGGACGTATATAATTCCACAGTGGGACTGGATTAAAAATGAATTAATAAATGATAGTTGTTCTAGACGCTGTACTATAGTTTTTAACCAACCGCAACATAAATATAAAAATATAAAGGATATTCCATGTACACAATATTTACAGTTTTTTATTAGAAAAAATAAATTACATTTAATTGTATATATGCGTTCTAATGATATAATTTTTGGTACATGTAATGATATATTTATTTTTTGTTTATTTCAACAATTAATGTTTAATGAATTAAAAAAACATTATACTAATTTAGAACTTGGAGAGTATTATCATAATGTTGGTAGTTTACATTTATATGATGTGCATATGGATAAAGCAAAAAATATTGTTAATACAACTACAAAATTAAATAATACTAATATAGAAGTCAATGATACATATAATTTAAAAAGTACTATTGATAAATTTGCATTGCCAATGCATACATTAAGTGATATAAATTTAATAATGCATATTAATAATTTAAAAAATAATTTTTTAAAAATATCTTAGGAATACTATGTATGATATAGCTATTATTGGCTGTGGTAGAGTTGGATTACCGTTAGGTTTAACAATGCGTGAAATTGGTTTTAATGTTTGTGGTGTTGATATAGACATAAATTTAATTAATACTGTTAAAAATAAAAAAATGCCATTTTTAGAACCTGGTTATAATGATTTAATAAAACAAGAATTTAAAATATTTAATTCTAAGTTGGAAGATTATCCAGACGCAAAAGCATACATAATTACAGTTGGAACCCCATTATCAATGCATATTGAAACGAATATGGATTATGTAATTAATGTAATTAAAGAATTAATTGAAAAAGTAAATTTAGAAGGTAAATTAATAATATTAAGATCCACTATTGCTCCAAATACAACTAAAATGATAAAAAATATATTACTTACTAAAGATTTAATTGTTGGTAGTAATGTTTTTTTAACTATGTGTCCAGAAAGAATTGTCGAAGGTGACGCTTATAACGAATTACATAAATTAGCACAAATAATTGGTACTGATGATGATAAATCTTACGAATTAACATATGACATTTTTTCTAAATTAGAAATAAAAATATTTAAAACTAGTTATATAGAAGCTGAATTAAGCAAGTTATTTACTAATATTTATAGATATATTAATTTTTCTATACCTAATTATTTTTCATATATTGCTGATCATTTTGATGTAGATATATTTAATTTATTAAATTTGATGAAAATCGATTATCCAAGAAATGATGGTTTAAAAAATCCTGGATTTGCCGGAGGTTCATGTCTCAGAAAAGATTTTGGAATGATAAATGAAAATTTTCCGCAGACTGATTTAATTTTACAAGCATACAAAATTAATGAGTTTATGCCTAAGTTTTATGTTGATTTGGTTAAAGATAAGATTTTTAATAAAACAATAGGAATATTGGGATATACAATGAAATCTAATACAGATGATATGCGTGATTCACTTATTCCAAAATTAATTAGATATATTAATAAATTAGTTCCAAAATCTGTATTAATAAATGATTGTATTTTAACAGATAAAAACGTAAATAATATTTATGATAATCATATTTTTAAAAATGAATCAATAAATTATGTAATTGATAATTCTGATATTATATTTATTGCTATGAATCATTACAAATATTATGATAAAAATTTATATAAAGACTGTTCTAATAAAATTATTATCGACATTTGGGGTGTTTTGAATCAAAATTTAGTAAATTATTTATAGGTTAATATATGAAAAAAGTATTTGTTTCTGGTGATCGTGGATTTATTATGGGATATGTTATTCCTCTATTATTGAAAAACAATATTGAAGTTTGGGGTATTGATAATGATTGGAAATATGGTCCCGTAGAAAAAAGTTTTGATAATCATCCTTTGTATCATCATATTCAAGGTGATGCTAAAGATTATGAATTACAAAATAATATATTAATAGAAAATAATATAGATGTTTTTTTGTTGGGTGCTGCTCTTATAGGTGGTATTAGTTTTTTTCATAGTATTCCTTATAAATTATTAAATGAAAATGAACAAATAGCAGCAGCTTCTTTTGATGCTGCAATAAATGCTTATAAAACTAGTAATTTGCAAAAAATAGTTGTAATGTCATCTAGTATGGTATTTGAGAGTGTTACTCAATGGCCATCAAAAGAAGGTGATCAATTATCATTTCCACCTCCAATTAGTTCTTATGGATTTCAAAAGTTGGCAATGGAATATTGGGCTTCTGCAGCATTTAAAGAACACGGTTTACCATATACAATTGTTCGTCCATTTAATGCCGTTGGAATAGGAGAATATAGAGCCAAATTAGATAAAGAGGTTATGTCTGGAAATATAAAACTTGCAATGTCACATGTAATACCAGATTTAATTCAAAAAATAATAAAAGGTCAATATCCATTACGTATATTTGGTAATGGCGATCAAATTAGACATTATACTTATGCTGGAGATATAGCTGAAGGTATATATCAATGTATATTATATAATGACAAAGACAATAATGATTTTAATATTTCAACAAATCAAGGTCATTCTGTTTTAGAATTAGCAAAAATAATTTGGTCAAGATTAAAAACGGAACCATTTGAATATATTTCTGACGTTCCTTTTGAATATGATGTTCAAAAAAGAATACCAAATACTGAAAAAGCAAAAAATATTCTAAACTTTACAGCAAACATATCATTAGAAAAAGCGTTAGATGAAGTAATTCCATGGGTAAACGACATGGTACATTTAGGAAAAATTTAATATGAAATTAAACGAAATTGAAAATATTATTTTACAGTGTAAAAAATGTGAAAGATTGTGTAATGTTAACCCTTATCCAATGCCGCATATTCAATATTCAAAAAAATCAAATATTTTATGTGTGGCTCGTAATCCTGGATTAGAAAATGTTATTCCGGATGAAATAACTCCAATAGAATTCATGGAGTTTTATAGACAAAAATGGTATGATTGTAGAATTAGTAAATATTTAAGAAGTTTATTAGGTGACGACATAGTAAAAAATGATTTGTTTTTTACAAATATTTGTAAATGTTCTAGCCCAAAAAATTCTCAATTATTATCTAATGAAGTAGAAAATTGTAAACAATATTTAATAGATCAAATAGAAATAATAAAACCAAAAATTATAATAACATTTGGTTCAGACGCAATATATTCACTTTTAAACAAAAAAATAAATGAAGCATTTTGTAAACAATTAAAATACAATAATATACCTGTAATTTCTCTGTTTCATCCATCATATTTTATTTATGCAAGTGACAAAACAATAACGAAAAAACAATCAATTATTTTAAACAGAATAAGAAAATTATATGAAAGACAGTTCCAACTTTAGAAACAACATATCTAAACTAGATATTGATCCTGGATATTTTTGTAAGTACTTTAAAGATCAAATTGTTTTAAATTATATAGAAAAAAACAACATTAATTCCATAATAGACTTCGGATGTGATACTGCTTACATTTATGATATATTACATAATAGAAATTATGATATAAATTATACTGGTGTAGACAAAAATTTAACAAATAATGTAAAAAATATGCAGTCTAATGAAGATTTTAAATTTGTACATACTGATGATCTTCATAATTATATTAATAATTGTTATTTAAATTATGATGTTTGGTTATTATTAGATGTAATCGAACACATGAAAAATGAAATAGATGGTTTTAATTTGTTAAATTCAGTTATTGACAAAATGCAATCAAAAAGTATATTGATTATTAGTACTCCAAATAAAATAAATAACATTTTAAATTGGCCGCAATATCATAAATATGAATATAACCACGATCAGATATTACAATTTATGTCAACTAAAAATTGTTTATTAGAATTATTTTGTGGTTGGTCTATGTCAAATGAAATATATTTATCAAATAATTTTCATTCATATATACCAATAGAAATAGATAGGGTTTTAAAAGCTTATAAAAATCCAGAAATTAGTAGAGATGTATTATTCATATACAAAAAAAACTAAGGAATTTATGCAAAATATTATAATATTTATTGGTCCCGATAATTCTGGAAAAACATCTATAGCAAAACAATTAGCTAATGAAATTAACACAAGTTATTATCGTAACAATAATGCGCAAAAATATTTTTTAAACAAAGAAAATTTAATTAAATTATATATTGAAGGTGATACTTTATATAATTTTATAAAACAAGTTAATATATCTGTTATATTTGATAGACATTTTCCATGTGAATATGCATATGCTCATACATATAATAGGCAAACAGATGATAATTATATTTTAAATTTAGATGAAAAGTTTTCATTATTAAATACTAAATTAATTTATTGTTATAAAGATATTTACAAAGATTTTATAGATGAATATGTAAAAATAGAAGATGTTAAAAAACTAAAAGAACATTATAAGTACTATCTTGAAAATTTAACAAAGTGTGATTATTTAATGTTAAATACAACGGATGAAGATATAAAAAATCAAATTAAAATTATTAAAAAATTTATAGGTGTTTAAATGAATATATTATATGTGTTACAACAATCTGTTTATAATAATGATAATAAATGGACATCCGCGGATAGTAATATAAATATGATGATTGGAATATTTAATGAATTATTAACATATACTGATCATGAATTTTATGTATTAATATCTCCATTAAATACATTTGCTGATATAAAATCTTATGATGAATTATTAAAAAATAAACGAATTCATTGGATTGAATATAATTTTCCAATCAATGCTTTTTTAAATCGTCAACATTTTAATGTATATGAATTTGATAATATGTTTCAACAATTACCAAAAATAAATATTGTATGGAATAATATAGATGAACTTTCAAGAAATATAAAAACATATTTATTTTATAAATCTCCAGATACAAAATTAATTTCATGTTGTTATTGGTTAGATTGTCCCGAAATTAATCAAGAAAAAGTTGATACATCTATATCATATCAATTTCGTCAATTTGATGGATTTGAATGCAGTGATTTGGCCGTATTTACATGTGAATCTACAAAAAATGCATTTTTTAATAATGCAAAAAAATTTTTAAAACAAAATAAAATAAAAAAAATAAATGAAAAATATAGTATTTGGGACTTTGGATTTGCGCAATCAGAATTAAATAAATATAAAACAAATTCAAAGTTTAATAAAAAAACTATTTTATTTTTAAATCGTTTATCTGGTATTAATTATACACATCATGAAGAATTTATAGATGCCGTTAATTCATTATATGAAATACGTCAAGACTTTCAAGTTATTTTAACAAATCCATCTGGAAAGTTTAGCTGGCCAGAATTAAAACGAAGAATAAAACCATTACATATATTATCAGATAAAACATTATCTAGACAACAATATACTGAACTATTGTGGAAATCTGATATATCTGTACATTTATATGAAAAAGAATTATATGGTGGTGTGGCAATGCGTGAATCTTTATTTGCAAATAATATTATAATTGCACCAAAATTATATGAATATAAACGTATATTGGGTAATAATTATAATTTTTATACAAATAAAAACTTTAAAAATTTAGAATCACAAATAAGTTTAGCATTAGATACTAATAATTTTGTATACTCAAATAAAGTGATTCAAAGAAACAATGATAGTTCTTTTGAAGTAGTAAAAAATATTGTTATTAACGATTTAAATGAATTAAATTATGTGTAAACATACAACTTATGTACCTCTTCATGGTCACTCCATGTTCTCGCTGGGTGATGGTATAGCGACTATTGATGGTATAATTAATAAAGCTAAGGAAATGAAGTCTGGAGCAATCGGGCTATCAGAGCACGGTAATATGTCATCCTTTCTTAACTTTTATTTAAAAGCAAAAGAAAGTAATATTAAACCAATTATTGGATGTGAATTATATCATAATGATGATTATTTTAATAGTAATAAAATATTTACAAATAATATACATACAAAAAAAAATATTGAGGATTTAGATATAGGTGATTCAAACGAAGAAAATTTAGATAAATTTAGTACAAATCATTTTTCTGCATATTGTACGAATTATGATGGAGTAAAAAATTTAATTCAATTATCAAATTTTGGATATTTAAATTTTTATAGAAAACCATTGATATCTACTACGGCTATTTTTGAAAAATTAAATAAAAATAATATAATAACAACTGGATGTATAAAATCTAAATTTAATTCATTAATTCTTATGAATGATCATGATGAATTAATAAATTATATAAAAAAATATAAAGAAGTATTTGAAGATAATTTTTATTTAGAAATACAATTAAACGATTTACACCATCAAAAAATTATTAATGAATTTTATAAAAAGATATCAAAAAAACTTAATATTAAACCAGTTTTTGCGTTAGATTATCATTATGTAAATAAAGATGATTGGTACATTCAATATTTATTATATGTTATTAAATCTAAAAAAACGATTTATGAATTAACTCCAGATGATTGGTTTTATAGTGTTAGAGATTTGTACATAAAAAATATAGATGAAATATATGCTATTGCAAAACATCAAAATTTTGATATTGATTTTTTAGAGCAAGCTATAGATTCAACATTTGAAATAAGAGATAAAGTCAATATAGAAATTGAATTGTATAAAGATAATAATCCAAAATTTGAGTTAAATAGTGATCTTAATACAAAAGATTATTTTAGAAAATTATTATTAGAAAAATTTAATGAAAAAATAAAAAACAATCTTATACCAAAAGACAAGGTGCAAGAATATAAAGATAGATTAAGGTATGAATTAAAAATTATAGAAGATAAAAATTTTATAGATTATTTTTTAATAATTCATGATATACTTTATAATTTTGTATATAAGGTTGGTGGTTCAACTGGAGTTGGCAGAGGAAGTTGTGGAGGATGTTTAATATTATTTATATTAGATATTACAAAAATTGACCCGTTGAAATTTAATCTTCTTTTTGAACGATTTATTAATCCCGAACGTGTAGATAATCCAGATATAGACACTGATATAGATTCTAATACACATTCAAAAGTTGAAGATTATTTAAAACAAAAGTATGGAGAAAATAAAGTTTGTCATATTATAAATTTTAATAAATTTGGTATTAAAAGTATAATTAAAGATTTGTGCAGAATTTTTAGATTAGATTTTTCATTAAGTAATAAATTAACTGAATATTTAAATTCTACAGATCCTGAAATAACAATTCAAAATGCTTTAACTGATGCTGAAAAAATAATTACTTCAAAAAAAGATATAGAAGTTTTAAATTTTTTACAACAAAATAAAAAAATATTTTTAGAATATGGTTCTAAAATGATTGGATTAATACGTCAAACTGGAGCACATGCATCTGGTTTGCTTATTAGTAATAAAGATTTTGTTGATTCTGAAATTCCAATAGTTAAATTAAAAAATAATATTATGTCTGCTGTTCCAGAAGGTGGTGGTGGATCAAGAGAAGTTTCTGAATTAGGTTTTTTAAAATTAGATATTTTAGGATTAAATACAGCATCAATTAATAATGAAGCTATACGATTAATTGAAGAACATTATGGTTTAAAAAATTTAGAAAATGAAATTATAAAATCAGATTTAAACGATATTAATGTTTATAATGAATTTAAAAAAGGAAATTGCAAAGATATTTTTCAGTTTGGTTCTAGTGCAATGATTGATCTAATAAAAAGAGTACAACCATGTAATATAAGTGAACTGAGTGCCGTCAATGCACTTTTTAGACCAGCAGCAATAGAATGTCTTACATCATATTGTTTAATAAATACCATTGATGGATTAAAACCTATAAAAGATTTAACTATAAATGATAATATTTTTTATTTAAATAATAAAAATAAAATAATTAATACCAATAAATTTAAATTACATAGAAAATTATCTAAAAAACAAGTTTATAAAATAAAAACAAAATCAGGTAAAGAAATTTTTGTTTCTGGTAAACATCAAATATTTACTGAAAAAGGATATATTAAAGCTAAAGATTTATTAATAAGTGACAAAATTATTTGTAAAAAGTAAAAAATTGTGGTGCAATTATTTTAAAAAACTTAAAACCAATATCTTGGAACTGCAAAAAAAATAGCCACTAATAAATATTGTTCTGAAAATAATTTTAAATTTTTATTTTTATCTGATGAAAATTTAAAATTAGGAATTAAAAAAAATGAAGTTAATTTAGAATATAAAACTAATTTACTTAAGGAATTATTAAATGTTTGATATTTATTTAGAAGAAATAGAATCTATTGAAATTCTTGAAGAAGAATATGATTGGTATGATATAGAACTTTTGGAAAAAGATTATTTATTTGAACCTAATTTTATAGCTAATGATATTATAGTTCATAATTCTGGTCAAATAGAAGAATTTATTAATAATAAAAATGATCCAAAAAAATCAAAACAAGAGTATGATTCTATTCATAAAGATATGTGGAATATACTTGGTGAAACATATGGATCGGTTTTATATCAAGAACAATTAATGTTACTCTTACAAAAAGTTGGTAATTTTACTCTTGCACAAGCTGAATCTGCTAGAAAAGCATTAAAATATACAAAATCTGATGAATATATTGAAATTATAGAAAAATTTAGAATTGGTGCAAAAACGCAGGGAGTAACAAATAAAAATATTGATAAATTAATTTATATATTAACTGCATATTTAAAATATTCCTTCAATAAAAGTCATAGTTTAGCATATGCTATTAATGCTTATGTATCTATGTATTTAAAGGTTTATTATACTAAAGAATACTATGCTACATTATTTAATTATTCTCCAATTGATGACATAAATATTTTTATAAAAGATGCAATTAATATGAATATAAATTTTTCTCCATTAGAATATGGATTTTGTTATAATAAATTTATTGTTGATTATAAAAATGATTGTGTTAGATATGGATTAAGCTCAGTTAAAGGCTTACGATCAGTTGATATAGATATTTTAAATAATGATTTTTTTACTAATAAAAATGATTTAATTAAATATATAATAGATAGTAAACTAAATAAAAAAACAATTGAAATATTATCTAAATTGGGATTTTTTAAGAATATAATAGATGCAAATGCTTCTTTTGTCGAACAATTATTATTATATTTAAAATCTAAAAATATTAATGATATTAATGAAATTTCAACATTTTTATTATATTCCAAATATTTTAATGATTATTCAGCTAGTGAAAAGTTTAAATTTGAAAAAGAATATTTGGGGTTTTATTTCAGTGAACATCCATTTTTACAATTTTATAATGATTTATCATTAAAAAATAAAAATTTAAATTTTTTTACTATTCCAAAAGATTTAGAAAATGTTAAAAGTGATTCAATAAATTTATTAGGATTATTATCAGATACAAAAACATTAAAAAGTAAAAAATCTGGAAGAGAATTTTATAAATTAATTATTGAAGATGCAAATAAACAAATTGATGTTACAATTTTTGATGTAGCATCAATGGCAAATTTAAAAATAGGCGATATTAT
>Ga0265297_10011366_pt1 | contig 10912 bp, 7 predicted proteins | sample Munlanlwell13791_FD_192502 | JGI IMG/M metagenome (GOLD analysis project Ga0265297, IMG submission 192502) | Leachate microbial communities from a municipal landfill in Southern Ontario, Canada - Leachate well 137-91 | ecosystem: Engineered > Solid waste > Landfill > Unclassified | place...
CGGTAAGGATAAAAGCCGTAATAATCCCGCCTAATAATAATTTCCATAAACGAGGTTGGTTTAACATCGAAATACAGATAACAAGCAGCCATGGCAGCCATGCTTGGACAATAACAACCTGCTGCCAAACGTAAGCATGGGCAAAAGCAGGGGCATAAGTATAAATTAATGCACCGATAGATGAAGATATATTATTGAATTTTAAAACTTTGTTAAAGAACATAAACATACCGAAAGCCGCCAGTAAATAATGCAAAAATAGCGGTATAATTATAAGAAACCAGTAAGATTGAGTAAGATTAGCTAAGTTAGCAAGCAGAAAGAATGGCCAAAGCAAAACATAATAGGTATTTGCATAGTAACGGGCATAAAAAGGGATACCTCCTGCCCAAGTCTGAGGATCCCACAAAGGTATAATTCCTTTCTGTAGATTAGAAGCGACAAAGTAATACCTCGAAAATTCTTCCATGGCCTGATCGTCATGAAAAATCCCCTTCCATCTTGTGGCCACCGGAAAAAATAATATTATAATAGCTGCACATAAAATAATATATGCACGCCACCTATACGAAACTAAATTTAACTGCCTATCACTACTCACTATTACTTATCAATTTTTCTAATTCCATTGCTAAATCGCTTCTATTTAATTCTTTAAGATTTTTAATTTGTCTGGACATGCCTTCTGTATCATCTAAAGTGTAATATACTATGCCTAAAACTTTTTGCATCTCAGGATCACTAGGATCCAAAGAAATTGCTTTTTCGAAATAATATACGGCTTCCTGGTGATTGCCCATTCCATTAAAAATATGACCAATATCCCTATAAGCATGTATGGCGTTAGGCATAATTTTAATTAGTCTTTTATAGTAATCTATAGTTTTATCGTAGTTACCGCGCTTTTTATATATTTGCGCTAGATTGGTCAAGATATCTGAAGACTCCGGAGTTATCTTCAGAGCTTTTTCTAAGTATTCTATCTGGTTAGCTTGATTGCCTTGACGGCTATACAAATCAGCTATCTGGAGATAAGTTTTAGGACCTGGTATAAGCCTAACAAGTTTTTTATAATAGTATATAGATTTATCGTAGTTACCGCTGTCTCTGTAGAGTTGCGCTAGATTGGTATAAGCCGGTATATATTGAGGATTGAGTTCAACGGCTTTTTGATAATATTTTATAGCCTCGCTGTAATTAACCTGGCTATAATAAAGGTGCCCCATGTCAGTATAAGTGCTATATGCGTAAGGATTAAGCTTAAGAGCTTTATTGTAATAGTCTATGGCCTTCTCATACTCATTTTGCTTATGGTAAGTGTTAGCTAAGCTCTGATAAAGTGTATGTGATTGGGGAAAGAAATCTAAAGCTTTCTTTAAATACTTCATTCTGTTTTCTTGTTCCCCTATATCTCCATAAATATCGGCTAGCCGTATATATATGCCGGGTAAATCAGGATTAACCTCAAGAACCTTTTTATAGCAGGCTATAGCTTTATGGTAATCACCGGTTGCCTTACAGATATCTCCAAGGCTTATGTAGGCATCAAGATCATTATTATCTAACCTTATAACATCTTCATAATATTTTTTAGCTTTGTTGTATCTTCCGCTAGCATTATACATACTGGCTAAAGTATGATACGGCTTTATAGGCAAAAAATGTTGACGCATACGTGGCTGCCGGCCAAATATATCCTCCTGTGCTCTTTTAACTTCATCTGCTTTTTTGTTATCTTCGTTTAAAGCATAATAGCCAACCATCTTAAATAAAGACCAGAGATACTCCTCTTCTTCCCATCGAGTCAATTCCAACGGTGATGATTTTATTACTTTGGCATTGTCAAAAAACCCTTCTTTTTTAAGAGATTCAACATTAATTCTATTATTAGCTAAGTTTAAAGATGTTGCTATAAGATAAAAAATGCTGCAATAAGCAGTAAATACGCTTAAACTGTTGAAAAACATATTATCACCTCTTTTTAATTTTAATTTGCTTGCCAAATAGAACGCATATTTTAAAAGAACCTTTCTTTTTAAAAAAAGAACTAAACCTAAAACTAATAAAGGCAATAATATTATTGATTTTATCCCTAGATTATTGATATAAAATAAAAAATCAAATATATATCTTATGGATATAATTCTCAATAAAAAAGGAGGTATATTTGCAACATACACCCAATCGAATCCAGCCATAAATTCAGAAATAATCAAAAAATTCCAGAAGATGAATAAAAGGGAAGCTATAGTAAACAAATGTTTAAAAAATATTTTTCTTACCTGGGTTATGGCTCGCGCGCATAACAACACCATTATGGGGAATTCCGAAAGCAAAAGCCGTGTGCTAAGAGTATCGCCTCCGGGACTATATATGCGGCCTATAAATAACAACTTAAAAAGGAAATATAGCGAAAGAATAAAAATAAAAATTTCTTTTTTATTTTCTCTTAAATTCTTATATTTAATCCTAGAAAATAAGTCTAAAACAACAGCTAAAAATCCTATTAAGCATAAATACAAGATAGGCGAGGTATAAAGAATACCCCTGAAGGAACTAAATAAACCGCTAAAAGAAAAAGTTGTCTTATAGCGGAGTAAGGAAGATAAGTAGAATATTTCTTCTAAATGCAAGGTTCCATATTTTAAGTAAGCATTTACGCTGCGTAAAGTAAAGATAAATAAAAAACCTAAAGAAAAATATAAAATCTTCTTCCATCTCTCTTTCTTAGGAACACTTAAGGCAAGCGATAAGAGAAACATTGGCAAGCCTAACAACCATAATTCAGCTCTAACTGCTATGCAAATAGAAAAAAATAAACCATATAAAAACCATGATTTTTCTTTAAAATCTGTGATATAAAAAGAAAACCAGATCAAAATTACAGCAAAAAGGCTACCAATTATATTTGCATTACCCGGTTCTACTAAAATATAATAAAAGAAAGGTGTGCCAAAAAAAATTGCTATGGTTGATAATAATGATTTACGGCCAGAAAAAAACAATTTACAGAAAGTATAGGTTAAAAAAATAGTAAAAAAGGCGAATAAAACCGTGCTAAATGACATAGCACACTGAGCGATTTTATTAAATCCATAATTACTTAGGCTTGTTAAATTGAAATTAGCGGCAAGAGAATAGATAGACTTTGCGTATAAATAAAACGGTGACCATAATACTACTCCTGCATAACTATGCCAATCAGGTAAATTATAGGTTTCGGATACCGGGCTCCCAAACTCATAATAAACTCTATTCACCGGATTTAAATCATGGTCTTCAACAATGCTAGAAGTATAAGCAAAATAGATCGGTTCGTCCGGCCCATGAAAATTAACATTATAAGTGAAGAAAAGGTACAAAAAAAATAAAGCGAATATAAATAATTCAATATTTTTTACTTTCATACACACAAGATTGAACTTGACCCTATTTTCTTCTTAGTTGCCGGCCTTCCTTAAATAAAATACTGATAAAGCTCCTCGATAGCCGGACTATTGATAAAGGCGTTAAAGCTTTAGATTTGCCCCAGTTCCTCTTTTTCAATGGCCCTGATAATTCGATTACTTTATAACCTTTTTTAGCTGTTTTTATCATGCTTTCGGCTGTGAAAAAAAATCCATTCGAGACTAACGTAAAAGACCGCAGAACTTCTGTGGGAAAAATAGTCAAGCCGTTATAATACTTTAGATTTAAATTAAAATACCTATTAAGAATCCAGGTATAAGTACCAGAAATAAAACGCCGCATAAACGATCGATTGTCGTAACCCTTATGATGAGTTGTTACTAACACATTCTCGCTTAAATAATCCAAACATTGGGTAAATTCTTGAGCAGAATTCTCATGATCTCCCGGGAACCAGGTAAAGAATTTATATTTTGCCTTGGCCAAAGCATCTCTAAAAGAAACGCCTACTCCTAAGTTATTCTTATGATTTATAACTTTTATCTGAGGGTTTTTAGAAGCTAGACCCTCTGCTATTGCGAGGGTGGAATCGCTGCTTCCATCGTTGACAATTATAACCTCTATTTCTCTTACAAGCACAGATAAAGTATCCACCAAATCTTCTACAGCTGCTGCAAGAGTTTTTTCTTCATTAAAAGCTGGAACACAAATAGAAATAGAAACATCTTGCATAAATTTTTGTATTTATTATATAAAATTCACGTGGCTATTGGGGTTTTTTAACTCCCAGAGATAACGATTAATCCTGTCAAGACGGCAACTGCTCCTGCATTTATTTATATCTTGCTGCAACCTTATCTTATCCCTTATATTTTTTCGTCTAGACCCTTCCCAAATCTGCGAAAAACTCTCCTGGTAAATGTTTCCAAACAAAAATTCTTTTTTACCCACAAAAAAGTTGCAAGGATACACATCGCCGCCAGCAGTTATATGGGTCGCAAAAGATAATCCGTAACAATTCTTATAGGGTTTTACCGTATTTACCCCCTCCATTGCCTGACGCCGGAATATAACCTGAAAACTATTATCCGAATACTTGTTCAATCGTTTCTCTAAGTATATTGTTTTTTTATAATCTAAACTAAAATTGACTGTATTTTGGCTTGAGGGATGATGCGAGTAAGGTTTGATCACAGCATAATCTATGCCAAGGTCACGCATAATTTTCGTAAATCTTAAAACCTCTTTATAATTCTCGGAAATCAACAAGAGCTGGGCTCCTATTGTACACTCATACTTATTCTTATTACGAATTCTAACGGCTTCCTTAAGGTTAACGATTACAGCATCAAAGTCTTCTTTCTTTGTACCGTGAATATGAGCATAGGTCTTTCTATCTGCAGCATCTAAACTGACCTTCAACCAGGTAAGATTTGGTAATAATTTTTGTAACTTATCCTTTGTAAGCATAACACCATTAGTTGCTAAAGCCATATCGATACCTTTACCTTTAGCGAAAGATACTACTTCGGTAATATCCTGATGGAGTAAGGGTTCGCCTTCACCTGAAAGCAAGATTGATTTGACACCTTTTTCTGCCGCATTATCAACGAATTTTCTAAAACAATCTAACTGCAGACTATCTGCCGAATATCGCAAGAAATCAAAGGCACAAAATAAACATCTGTGGTTACAACCAGAATGAACACCTACCTCAATATATATAGGATAAATATCTTTTCCTTCAAGCCAATCATGTATCCGAGGAATATGATATATCAGTTTATGATTATCAATTTTAAATTTATCCATGCCCATAGACAAATATTACTTGTTATATAAAGAATACCGGATCTCTTTAATCCTTTCTAAGTTCTTTTCATCGCCTTTATACTTATAATATTGGGTCATCTCATCGAAAGAGCTAATATTTTCAAACATCTCAAATTTACCCGGACCCACAACTCTAACATCATTAAGAATTCCTTGCGATTGCATCACTTTAATGTTTCGCTCATTATTTGCTACGTTAAAAATTGTTACCATAGAATAAAAACTATAGAAATATACTATCAATAAAATCACTAGTTTCAAAGATTTAAATTGTCCTCCATCACCTAGCTTACCGAAGAAAGACAATATTTTATCTTGCTGCCTTACTATGAATAAAATAGCTGCCAAGAAAGGGATAAAAACCGGTAATAAAAATAATTTAAGATTTAAATTTTTACTTGAGAATAAGCTAATCAAAGCAGGGATAGCCGTTGTCAACCTTTTTAGTAGGACCGGTTTATCGATAATATTCTTTATATCTACTCCTGCAGAAAATTCAGTAACAACTAATAAATTCCAAGATATTAAAAATATAGATATTGCATAGAATATTGTTCTCAGCCAATATTTTTTCTGAACTTGTAGCAATGTATATCCGTATAATAGCACTAAAACCGGATATTCCGTTAGTAATAGGCGGGCTCCGGGCGTGCCGCCTCCCCAGGCATACCTAAAGGAAAGAATAAATATTTTTAAAAATAAGTATAACGACAAAGAAAAAATAAAAACATAATTTAATCTTTCCTGGCTGGTCATATAAGACTTTTTCCGAAGATTTCTGGCAACTAATAAAAATCCCAGAATGAGAATATAAAAAATCGGTGAGGTGTAAAAAAATCCCCTATAAGAAGAAAAAAGCTGCTCAAAAAAATAAAAAGACTTCAAATTCAATAAACCCAGGTAACCCAAATGAAATGTCCCGTATTTTATATAACTGTTGACCTGGCTTAGAGCAAAACCCGGTACTATACCGACAAAAAATAATACCGCCTTATTCAAATCGGCTTTACCCAACAGCAATAAAAAAAACAAAAAACAACTGATGAAGAATACCTGAAAAAATATATCGATTTTAATAATTAAGCAGGCTGAAAAAAATATTCCGTATAAAAACCAATGCAGTCTCTTCATTCTTACGGCGTTACTGCAAAACCATATCGATAAGATTGAAAATAATACTGCTAGTATTTGCGCATTCCCCACTTCAAATAACGAAAAATAGAAAAATGGTGTGCCAAAAAAAATTGCTATTGAAGAATAAAATGAAACTTTGGCCGAAAAAAAAGTCCGGCAGAATAAACAGGTAAAAATAAATACCAAAAAACTTAATATTACTGTGCTTAAAGACAATATGCCTTTGATAAATTCCTCTTGGCTATATACAGATATATCTAAGATATTTAATCTACCGTATAATGAGTACAGCGACTTTCCCAAAACGTAGAATGGTACCCAGTAAACAATACCGCCATGATCATGATAATCAGGAAAATTATATGTTTTTGAAACGAATATTTCGCCGGATGGAAAGTAATAAGGGCTATGTCCCGGAGTCAATTGGTTTAAAACATTTAAATCATAATCCTCGACTGTGCTTTTTGTATAGGCATAATAAATTGGTTCATCCGGCCCTTTAAATTTAGCATTAAAAATAGCAAAAGAATATATAAAGGTTATGACAGTAAAAAACAGAATAAAATTAATTTTTCGGTAGTAAGTATTATCGTAAATCGTCATTTCTAAAAATAATATTTAAACTCTTTGGATATATTGTGTAACTCTTTTAAAAAATACTTGGGACAATAACGTATATTTATCTCGGCATGGGTTGAGTCCCAACATCCAGAAAGGCAATGATGTACTTTTCTTCTCAATTCTCCGAAAGAATCTGATTTCCAAATATCATCAAGGGGCTTATTGCGCAGATTATCATTTCCTTCGAAATTATCACAAGGTGAAACTTTCCCCAAAGCATCAACCGCACAAGAAGCATACCCGGCATAACAGGGAAAATTATACCGCCTATTGTATAAATCCTTTATACCTTTTAAAAATGTAAAAGAATTAGTTAACAGTCTCGTATTAACTGCGGCATTGATATACTTATCAACTTCGTTATTTAGCTCTTCGATGTCGTCCGTTTTAAAGATAAAATCATCAAAATCAATTGCATTTAGGCTTCTGTGTTTAAGATTAGTGTGGATTAAGTCGATTTTAATCTGATCTACCTTTAATTCTTCAGCAAAAGGAATCATCTTATACATATTGTAAAAATTCTTCTTTGAAATTACGCAATTTATACCGACTTTAGTCTTAGGGATGCTGCGTTTCAATAACTTAACCCCTTCAATTACTCTATTAAAACAATCAACCCCTCGCATCATATTATGTATTTCTGCTGAATAACTATCGAGAGAAACCGAGATGGAGGTTGGTTTAAGACTTTTAAGTTTACCGACCCTTTCTTCGTCTAATAAAGTACCGTTGGTGCATATATGATAAGCTAACCCCCTTTTTTGTATATACCCTAAAATTTCAAATAAATCTGTACGTAAAAATGGTTCTCCTCCGGTAATAACTATGGCCGCAGCTCTTAGACGTTTAGCAGAATCGACAAAAGTACACCACTCATCAGTTGAAAGCTCTTGGGAAAATAGCTTTGGATCTGTTTTCCATTGATTACAAATCTTACACCTTAAATTACACATATTTGTAATCCAAACAACCGGAAAAGGAATACTTCTTGGAGGAATTTTTATCTTCCGGCATAATTTAACCTCTGTCAAAAAAACCGTTTTCTTCAAAGTATCTAACATATTAAGCTTACTGCAATACCGATTTTAATTTATTAGATAAATACTCAATATCATCGATAGACAGCCCTTCATACAAAGGAAGTTGAATCGTCTGCATGAAAACTTGTCTTGCTTTAGGACAATCCTGATGATTCAATGCCGCACCGCAATCATCCGCAATTTCTGAACCTATACCGGCATCTATGCCCTGCTTAAGCAACTTGCGCCTTACTAAATCGGTATTAGATGGTAAACGGGCAACAAAGAAATAATAATTTGGGGTTGAATCAAACTCTATACCTTGAGGCGCTATATCAGCAGAGAGTAAAGACTTAAAATGGTTTGCCAGCTCTTGACGTTTTCTAATTCTTTGTTCTAACGTAGCTAATTTACAAAGTCCGAGATAAGCCTGAAAACCGGTAAAAGGCTTCCGGGCCTTTGATGTATTTTGCATTCTGCGGTATATCTTATAGATAACTTTATTAAATTTGCGAGAACTTAATAGATAAAGAAAAGGGAAAGACAAAAAGGTAGAAAGGAAGTAACTTTCAAAAAATGCCGTATAAATTTTTTTAAAACAAACAGTAGCTTCAGTATTAGATTGGCATGATAATCTACGTACTTCTTCAGCTAGTTTCTTATTGTTCGTCACTACCATACCTCCTCCATAGGTATTTAGTGGTTTTATTACTTCAAAGCTAAAAAAAGAAATATCGCCGAAAGCGCCTGTATACTTATTTTTAAATTTTGAACCAGCCGAATGGGCACAATCTTCTATGACGTATATAGATTTATCCTTGGCTATATCTATGATTTCATCTATCTTACATGGCGTACCAAAAAGATGGGTAGCTAAAATAGCCCTGGTCTTACCACTAATCCGTTTATTTACCGAAGCCGGGTCCATATTAAAAGTCTTAATATCTATATCTGCCGGAACAGGCACCAATCCTAAAGATTTAATAATATCGACCAGGCTGCCTAAGGTATAGGCAGGGATAATTACTTCATCTTCTGGTTGAAGATTTAAAGCCCGCAATATAAGCTCCATGCCCTTTCGTCCGGAAGAGACAGCTACAGCGCATTCTACTTTAATAAAACTCGCAAACTTATCTTCGAATTCAGATATATTCTCTGAAGGAAAACTACTTTTATCAAAAAGGCTTTTTAAAAATAATAAGAACTCGCCTTTTATAAAGTGCGATTTACGTCTGGGTATAATTTTTCCTTTAAATAAAATATTAATTTTAGACATCGTTCTACCGGACATCTTTTATCTCTACCGAGGTATGGCCAAAGACTTGGAACCTGTTGGTCTTTATTTTTATATCACAGGGGTTACACTCTCCGAATTGATCGCACTCTCTATATATATCCTCTATTTTAAAATTAGGGTCTAGGAGATTTCCTATGGCTGAAAAATTTCCATAAAGATCGTGATGGCAACGAAATACGCTGCAATCCGGCCCGATGATCAGCTCGGAAGTACGGCAAAAACACCGTTTCTTTTTTAGACCTTCTACTGCTTCCGGATAAAGGTAAGTACCATATAATTTATTGTCAAACACACCTAAAAATTCCTTAGTCCTAAAATCGATACCTAAAAGAAGACTTTTTTCTCGGGCATCTTGGATTTGCTTTTTAAATTCGGGGTGCAAGAGACCGAAAATACCTATTGAAAAACCATGTCTTTGTAGTTTTAAAACCTTATCAATAAGTGCATCTAAATCCATGGACGCGGGATGATAACTTACTCTTATACTGGGATAAGGAGCCTCTCTTTTTAAACGAAGCGGGTTTATTTGAAGAATGAATTCATCAATATCAAAGGTAAGATTAGTTAAAATATCTATAGGCAAATCTTGGCGTATGTTCTTGATTAACCAAATAAAATCGGGATGCAAGCTAGGTTCACCCCCCTGAATGGTAAGTGGTAAATCCGTACGGCTTACCAGCCTATTCAAAGCCTCCAGCCATTTTTTACCCGGTATAATTTTGTATTGCGGCTTTCTTATCCCGCCATGCCAATTTATGCAATAATCGCACTTTAAATTACATTCTAAAGTTAAAAAACAAGCTATGTAATTATACTTTTTGGGAAGGTATATGGTTTTTGAATTCATTCTCGATTTTTTCCTTAACTCTCTCTGAAGATATATATTCCACACATTGACGCTTCTTATCGCATATCGGTTTCAAGCACGGTATACAATCATAAGGCGAGTCAGGCAGCAAAAAAGATCCGCGGTCATAAAAATATATCTCTTTATGTGAGGTAGGGCCAAATAAGGCAATTACCCGCTTCTTTAATGCTAAACAAAGATGAAGCCCTAGGCTATCGCAAGTGACTATCAAACGACAGGAATTTATCCAATCTATATATTCATAAAGACTATTTAATCCCTTCTGCCAAGAAATAGAATAAGTACTTTTAAGCAAAGATTCTAGTTTTTTCCAGTATGCGTTTGGCCACATTTTATTAGTCCACTTGTCGCTAGTCGCCCAATTGAATCCTATGTCAAAAGATTGATTCTTTTTTGGTTTATATCCTAATATATATTCTTCGCCCTGCCAGGCCTTGCCTAAAGACTCAGCTAAAATGGTCTGCCAATAATCTTTATTTTTCTTTCGCTGGCTTACATCCCGGCTCAAACTGACTAAACGTTTTATCTCCTGATGGTGATTTTTCCCATTATTGTTAAGTTCATTTAACCCAAATCCGAAATATTCTTTTGAATTCAAAGAACCCAGCAACGAAGAGATTTCCGGTAACTTCTCAAAATTTATCACAATATCGAAATTAGCTTTTTTAAGTAAGTTTATCGAATCAGGGGTATATTCTATGACTTCGGCTATATATTCATTGTTATCCAGCA
>Ga0265297_10011367_pt1 | contig 10910 bp, 10 predicted proteins | sample Munlanlwell13791_FD_192502 | JGI IMG/M metagenome (GOLD analysis project Ga0265297, IMG submission 192502) | Leachate microbial communities from a municipal landfill in Southern Ontario, Canada - Leachate well 137-91 | ecosystem: Engineered > Solid waste > Landfill > Unclassified | place...
GCCCACGACCGGCCTGCATTGGACCGACATCCAGCGGCTGATGGACCTCCTCTTCAAGCTGCGCGACGCCGGCAACACCGTGATCGTGATCGAACACAACCTCGACGTGATCCACCTGGCCGACTGGATTCTCGATCTGGGTCCCGGCGGCGGTGCCGCCGGCGGCGAGCTCGTCTACGCCGGCCCGCGATCCGGAATTGAGAAGGAGCCGCGCTCGCTCACCGGCCAGGCGCTGGCGGCCTGGGCACGGTGACGCTCCCTTGACACGATCCCGTGTCAGGCCTCTATCAAACGCCATGATCTCGGAGAGGCGCGAGCCACCCTCGCGGGAGCGTTGGGGACAGCCCTCTGCTCCAGCCTGCCCCCCCGCTTTGAAGAAAACACCCATGAAACCGACACTGCTTCTTGCCACCGTCTGCTGCGTGCTCGGAGCCCCGGTCCTCGCCCTGGCCGGGCCCAAGGAAGAGGTGGCGGCCGCGACCCAAGCGTGGACCGACGCCTTTAACAGCCGCGATCCGTCACGCGTCGTTGCGCTCTATGATCCCGAAGCGGTGCTCTGGGGCACCGTCTCGCCGACGTTGCGGGATACCCCGGAGGCTATCCGTGACTACTTCAAGGGCATGCCAGACCGTCCCCAAACTAGCATCGCAATCGTAGAGCAGCGCATTCGGGTTTACGGTGTGGTGGCGATCAACACCGGCATCTATGCCGTGTCGGATATGCGCGAAGGCCGGAAGGTCACGATTCCGGTGCGCTTCAGTTTTACCTACCGGCAGCGGGACGGCCGGTGGATGATCGTGGATCACCACTCCTCCGCGATGCCGTCACCGCCGCGCTAGTCTAGACGCGGACGGGAAGAGGCCGGAAGCGGACATTGATGCCGTCCGCCGGCGTTCAGAAGAAAATCAAGGGCCGCAATCTGAACCATTTTGGTTCCCCTCGGCCGGGATCAAAAAGCGCGCGCTCACTCACCGGCCAGGCGCTGGTGGTTTGAGCGCAACCGGGCGCGCCGCCCTGCAGGAATCTGCTTTGTGACGCGACTGTTTGTCATGGCTCTCCGTCGATGCTTGGCCTAGAATTCGGATCATTGTGGCATGTAATTGAGATCCGAGCGATGGTAGAGGAATTCACCGTGCGACGTCTGAGCAAGACGGGTCTGATCGCCCCGTGCGGCATGAATTGCGGCCTTTGTTGCGCCTTCCGGCGGCGCCGGAATCCGTGTCCGGGTTGCCGGGTCGACGATCCCCGCAAAGCCAAGACGCGGGCCGGCTGCAGAATCCGAAATTGCGAAACGCGCCACGGGAATTTTTGCAACCGCTGTGCGAGCTTTCCGCGCGGGCGACTCAGTCGTCTGGACCAACGCTATCGCCGGAACTACGGCATGAGCATGATTGAAAACCTGAGGCGGATATCGACCGCCGGCCTGCGGCGCTTTGTCGAGGAGGAGAAGATCAAGTGGGCCTGTCCTGGGTGTGGGGCGACGATTTGCGTCCACCAAAAACCCTGTCTGATCTGCAGGCGCAACTGGCGGTAGGTCGCTTCCGCTATTCGCCATGCGCCGCGGCTCATCAATAAACGATCCGTGAAGAAACCGGCTTCCTCACTTATGCGAAAACACCTCGTACGCCTAACCATGGCGGCTGCGATCCCTGCGTTGATGATGGCGCGGCGCGGCAACGCAGCGACCAACGCCAGTCCCTCTCCGCCCATGATCGAAGTCGGATCCTACCAGATCAAACTCGCGTTGGCACCGGGATGGCGAGCCCTCGTGCAGAAAGAAAATGGGTACGTGCTGCTTGCCTACGCTGACGCGAGCGACCCAGACCTTGCGTCGATCGGCGTCAAGATCGGGCTCTTCCGGATCGTGGTCCCTACCGAAGCGCGCCAGGTGGACAGGGTTGCCCTGGCCCAAGCCTACGTGGTGCAGGACGCCGCGGGCGCGCAAAAAGCCTTATTCGCCACGGTCACAAAGCTGGTGCTGGGCAACCGGAGGGGCGTGCCTCTCAATGGCGGGACATTGCTCGAATATATCGAACCAATCGATGCGATGCAGGGGCGCAAGATGAGTACCGTCTTCGTGCGCGCATGCGTTTTCTTCCCTCCCAGTTACGCCAAGGACGGGGTGCTCTTTCTGGCCTTCGGCCGGCAGGAATCAGCCCATCTGGCGGCAAGAGCGGATGAGCTGGACATCATGAGGCAGGCGGTCGCCGGCATTTCGACCAAGTAGCGAAGCTCGCTTTCCTGGCGGACTTTGCGTGATGAAACTCCTCTCCGGATGCTCGCGTCATCGGCCGAGGCCAGGGAAGATTTTCAAAATAATCGCTTGCGTTCCCGCGGCGGACCTTCAGGGTCCGCGCGTCCAGTGGACGGGAGATCGCGAGTTTCGCGGTCTGAAATACGTTCGCTGCCCTTCGGGCGTTTCTTCGATGAGAGACCGTTCAGAGGCCCTTCTCACTCATCGGAATCACCAGAACCTCTCTCCGGTGGCCTGATCCAGCCCGGCCCGCGCCTTACCGCGCTGAGCGCCGCGCATGTCAACACCTCGGGACGGTTTATCCTCCGCCACCCGGACGGACTTCGCCGGACACGATCCTGTGTCCGCCACTGCCAACCATGAATCAAGATCCAACCATCACCTTCGCCTCGTTGAACCTGGCCGCGCCCCTTTTGCGCGCGCTGGTCGAAAAGGCCTATGTCCATCCTTCGCCCATCCAGGCCCGGGCGATTCCGCCCCTGCTGGAAGGCCGCGACCTGATCGGCTGCGCCCAGACCGGCACCGGCAAGACCGCCGCCTTTGCCCTGCCAATCCTGCACCGGCTGAGTGCCCGGCCGCTGCCCCGTACCCCGCGCCGTCCGCGCGCATTGATCCTCACGCCGACCCGGGAACTGGCGGCGCAGATCGGTGAGAATATCGCCCTTTACGGCCGGCACCTGCCGCTCCGGCATGCCGTCATTTTCGGCGGGGTGGGCGAGCACCCCCAGATCCGCGCCCTGGCCGCGGGCGTGGAGATCATCGTCGCCACTCCGGGCCGGCTGCTCGACCTGATGGAGCAGGGGCACGCCTTGCTCGACCACGTGGAAACCTTTGTGCTCGACGAAGCCGACCGCATGCTCGACATGGGCTTTGCGCCCGACGTCAAGCAGATCATCAGCCGACTCCCGGCCCGCCGCCAGTCGCTCCTCTTTTCCGCCACCATGCCCGAATCGATCCGCGAGCTGGCGAACCGCCTGCTACACGATCCGGTGCGCATTGAGGTGGCGCCGGTCGCCTCCACCGCCGAGCGGATCGAACAGCGGGTCTGCCACGTTCAGCGCAGCGACAAGCACCGGCTGCTTGTGCATACGCTCAAGCAGCAGGCGCAGGGTCTGGTGCTGGTCTTTTCGCGCACCAAGCACGGGGCCAACCGTCTCGCCGACAACCTCGGCCGCGACGGCATCCGCGCCGCCGCCATCCATGGCAACAAGTCGCAGGGGGCGCGCCAGCGCGCCCTCGAGGACTTCCGCACGGGCCGGACCCGGGTGCTGGTCGCCACGGACATCGCGGCGCGCGGCATCGACGTGAAAGGCATCGCCCTGGTCGTCAACTTCGACATCCCGGAGGAGCCTGAGGCTTATGTGCACCGCATCGGCCGCACGGCGCGCATGGGAGCCTCCGGCCTGGCGCTGTCGTTCTGCGATCAGTCGGAGCGTGCCTCGCTGCGGGATATTCAACGGCTGATCCGCCAATCCATTCCGGTTCATGCCGATCATCCCTTTGCCGCCGCCACTCCGATCGAAGTGCGGACAGAACGACCGGGCGCTCACCCGGCTTCAAACGCACCCGCCCGTCATGCCGGTTTCTGGCGCTCCAACCGCTCGCCCCGCCGGCCGGGATTTCGCGGCCTGGCGCGGGCGGCCGGCGGGAGCTGATCAGTTACCCGTGCCGGCGATTCGATGATCCGATCGGATCATCGAATCGCCCGACCGGCAGGGCATCAGACTTGGGGATTCCCCGGTCGGTTAAAAAATCCGGCCCATCGAGGAGGACCGGACTCCGGCACTGCCAAATTTTTATCCGCCCACGTCAGTGCGATTCATGGACGTGGGTGAACTCCTGTTGGGCCAGGTCGAGTTTCTGCAGGGCGTCCTGCATGGCATCCGCGGCGCTGGCGGAGAAAAAGCGAACCTGGTCGGTGATGGCGGCGAGGGTGACGCGGATGATCTGCAAGTCTTCGTCAAGAATCTGGGGGTCGGAAGGGACTAAGGGCTTCATGCCGGTCTGAGACGCCGGAAGGCTCACGCGAGTTCCAAATCCGAATTAATTTCTTCAGGCAAGGCCGTGCTGGTCCAGATATCGCAAACCGACGGCGACGAGGGCGGCCCAGGCCAGCACTTTGAATTCACCGCGATCGAGAGCCTGTTCGATGTCACGACGGTTCAGCAGGAGAAGTTCTTGTTGTTCCAGATCGTCTGGCTTCGGGCTGGATTCCGGCCGGGCATCCAGGGCCAGGAAAAAGTGGGCGGTGCCGGCGCCGCGATTGGCATCCACCACGCTGCTACCCAGGGCATGCCAGGTCGGTGCGCCGTAACCGGTCTCCTCGCTCAGCTCACGCCGGGCGGCCTGCAGCGGCTGCTCACGCGGTTCGATGAATCCTCCCGCCGGGGCGAGCGAAACACCCTGGACCGCGTACTTGGTCTGTCGGAAGCAGAGGAAGCGCCCTTCCGGCGTCCGGGCCAGCACGTTGACGTAGTCGGGGGTCACCAGCCACGGCCAGTCATCGATGCGCCGGCCATCGGGCAGCTCCAGTTCATGGATCTCGACCGCAAGAAACCGGTTGGGGCGGCACAGGACACGCCGGGCCAGAGTCTTCCAGGGTTGCATGGCCGGGATGGAGCGGGCGGGCGAACTTCAGAGCACAGAGTCGCCGTAGCGCTCGCCGAGCAGTCGATGCAGCTCCTTGAGGGACTCGGCGTCGTCCTTCCGGCAGACCAGCGTCGCGTCGGGCGTGTGGATAATGATCAGGTTTTCGCAGCCGATGGCGGCGATGAGGTGCCGGGGATCGCTGGATGCGATCAACGTTCCGCGGGTGTCGAGCAGCAGCCGGCGCTCCGTTCCCAGGGCATTGCCGTGGGCATCCCGCGGGCAGGTTTCGCCGAACATCGGCCAGGAACCGACATCGATCCATTTCACCGGCATCGGCACGGCGGCGACCCGCACCTGCGGATCGCGGGAGGCGGGCTCCATGACGGCGTAGTCGACGCTGATTTTCCTCAAGGCCGGGAAAACCCGGTTCACCACGGACTCACGCCGCGCCGTCGGCCAGGCTGCGCCAATCTGCGACAGGCCCTGGTAGCTGGCCGGCTGGTAGCGCCGGATGCAATCGAGCAGGGTGGAAGCCCGCCAGACAAACATGCCGCTATTCCACAGATAACGACGGGCACCGGCCTTGAAATACCTCCGGGCAACGGCCGCTGCAGGCTTTTCCTTGAATCGGGTGACGATGCGGGCCGAGTCGCCGATGGAGTCGCCCAGCTGCAGGTAGCCGTAGCTCGTGGCCGCCCCGGTCGGCGTGATGCCAAACGTGACCAGGGTTTCGGGCTGCTGCTCCACCAACCGAAAACCGCGCGTGACGATCCGCCGGAATTTGGCGACGGGCTCGATGAGGTGATCGGCGGTGAAGACCGCGATGATCGCTTCCGGATCAAGTTGGGCGATGACGGCAGCGCCATAGCCGGCGGCATGAAGCGTGTCGCGGCCGGCCGGTTCCCCCAAAAAACGGTCCGGTGAAAATCCGGCCAGCGTCCCGCCGATGGCCGCGGCATGCTGGCGGCTGGCGCAAACATAGCGCCGGGATGCAGGCACGAGTCCCTCCAGACGGTCATAGGCCAGTTGGAGGAGGCTTTTGCCGCCGATGAACGGAATCAGCTGCTTGGGCAGGGCGGCGCGGCTCATCGGCCACAGCCGGGTGCCGGAGCCTCCGGCAATGATCAGTGCATATCTCATGGATCTGGGCCTGAAGCAGGTTGCTGGGTTCGAGAACGTTTTCGGCAGGAAGCGGCTTCCCTGGCGCGGCAGCACTCTAGGGATCCGGCCGAAGGAATTTCAATGGCGAATCCTGATCGCAGCGCCGCCCGGATGCCGCGCCCGCCCCCGAGGCAAAGCGGCCGCGTCATTCGACTTATATCTGGACTCGCGCGACACTATCACTGAGGAATTCTCCCCAGTCATGAAAGTCGTCTGCGCCTGGTGCCAGAAACTTTTAGTGGAAGATGCCGCGAAGGATGCCAAAATTTCCCACGGCATCTGTGAGGATTGCCAGCGCCGGATGCTCGGAGGTTCGGTCAGGTTTGGCGATTTTCTCGACCGTCTCGACTTTCCGGTTTTGGTGACCGACCGCAACCTGCAGGTGGTGGAGGCAAACCGCGCCGCCGCGACGATCGCGGGTAGTTCCCGCACGCGGCTGAAGGCCGGTTCGACCGGAATGGCCATCGAGTGCTACAACGCGGGGCTTCCAGGCGGATGCGGCCAGACACCCCATTGCCATGGCTGCGCCCTGCGGAAGACCATCGCCGATACCCACGCCGACGGGCAGACACGCTCTGCAGTGTATATCGTCCCCCAGGCGCCGGATGGCAGCCGGGGCAAAATCCTGCAGTTTCGCTTCTTCACCCAGAAGGTTGGCGACTCGGTCATGGTCGTGATTGAGGAAACGGCATCCGTCGACCGCGTCGGACCGTGAGCCGCAAGGACGCCCCATTGCTAACATTGCCCGCCCTCTGGGCCGGAAAAATATCGAACGGAGGATTGCCGCGGCCGCATGCGGACTGCCGCGTCAGCCAGAATCGTACCGCAGCGGCAAACCGGCTCAAGGAGCCCGCCGGGCCAGCAACGTGAGCATGGGCCACCACCAGACAATGCGGCCGTCCTCCTCGCCGAGTTGCAGCGAAGCTTGGACCTTTGCCGGCGCGGTCCGCACCGCATCGAGCACCCGGGCCCGGTTCTCCTCCGATGTGGCTGCGGCGGCAAAATACCACTGCAGGTCCGGCTGTTTCCGGGGGTTCAATTCGGAGCGCAGGATGGCCAGATGCTCCCGGCGCACGAGCGATTCCCAGACGCCCCGCGCCAGGAACCGGCCGTGGCTCGGGTCGCGCCATTTCTCAACCGCCTGCATCCAGGCTTCGGTTGCGGGATCATCATCCGGGACGCTGCAATCGATCAGCAGGAAATGGCCGCCCGGTTTGAGCACCCGCGCGGCTTCGGCGACAAAGAGGCCGGGCGCACTGAAGTGATGCGGCGCAACGCGCACGGTCACGAGGTCAAACGTTCCGTCGGCGAACGGCATCTTTTCCGCCGGGAACAACCGGGTCTCGAGACGCAGGCCGGCTTCCTCGACCAGGCGCCGGGCGTTCTCCAGCATCCGCGGCGCGATATCCCCGGCGGTGACCTTCCAGCCTTGGCGCGCCAGAAACAAGGCGGTGTGCCCTCCGCCAGTCGCGACATCAAGGGCGGTCGCTCCTGCGGCTGGCAGCACATCCCGCAGTCCATCGGCCACATCGCGGGTGTCGGCGAGAATGTGGGATTTGCCGTAGTGGTCGCTCTGGCGGTCAAATTGCGCGGCGGCAGCGGACTGATTCCGATCAAGCGGAGGCTGATTCATGAGGGATGGGCGGCAGATCGATCAAGCCGGCGCTGACGCTAGCCCGGCGCAGGGCCGAAGCAAATCATCCGGAGGCGCCGGCCAGCCACGCAACAAAAGATTGGCGGCACGGCTTCCCAGGATAAACCGTAGCTGTTTCGCAATCGCGACCGTCACCATGCCGCCCTGCCTGCCGAACATCGTTCACCTCGACGCCGATGCGTTTTTTGTCTCGGTCGAGCAGGCGCTGGATCCGTCCCTGCGCGGCCGGAAAGTGGCGGTGGGCGGGAGGCAGCGCGGGATCATTTCATCCGCCAGCTACGAGGCGCGGGCCTGCGGTGTCTATACGCCGATGCCGACGGCGCGGGCGCTCAAGGTCTGTCCCGACCTGATGCTCGTCGAGCATACCTCCGGCCGGTACGGCGAGTACTCGCGCCGGCTGTTCGATCTGTGCGCGGAGCTGACGCCGGTGGTGGAGCGACGCTCGATCGACGAGGGTTTTCTCGACGTGGGACCTTGCGGATTCAAGACGCCGGCCGACGTCGCAACCGCGGTGCACGCCCTCCAGGATCGCATCTGGCGGCAACTGCAGATCACGGTCTCCTTCGGCCTGGCCGCGAACAAGCTGGTCGCCGCCATCGCCAGCAAGCTGCGCAAACCCCGCGGGTTCGTGGTGGTGCCGCCGGGGACGGAGGCGGATTTTCTCGCGCCGCTTGGCATCGGGCGCCTGCCGGGCATCGGCGTGAAGACCGAGGCCGCCCTCAAGGCGCGGGGCGTCCAGCTCGTGCGCGACCTGGCCGGCCGGAGCGAGGCGGAATTGCATGCCCTCTTGGGAAATTCCTGGCGCGAGGTGCTGGCAACCGCCCGGGGCGAGGACGCGTCGCCGGTCGAAACCTCCGAGGAGGACGCGAAGTCCTATTCGCAGCAGGAGACGTTTCCCCAGGATATCGCCGACTGGGCGGAGATTGAGCGCATCGTCAAGCGCATGATCGACGAGCTCATGCCCAAGATCCGTGCCGACGGGAAACGGGCGCGGACGCTGACCGTCAAGGTGCGCTATCCCGGCATGGAGAATGCGACCGCCGGACAGAGCCTGGAATCCGCCACGGAAATCGAGGCACCGTTCTATCCGCTGGTGCGACCGCTGCTGCAAAAGGCCTGGATACGGAAAAAACCGCTGCGGCTGGTCAGCGTGCGTTTTTCCGGCCTGGAGGATGGACCCGCCCAACTGGAGATGTTTGCCCAGACGGATGAGAAGCGCCGGCGCCTGGCCGCGGTCCTCGACCGGCTGAACCGGCGCGGAAAAGCGCCGGTCGTCCGGCATGGGCACCAACTGGGCAGGGGCTTTGCGGATGAGCGCCGGTAACGACGGAACGGCACATTCATCCCCGGGCTGCGCTTGCGGCCACGGAAAAGTTGTTTTGAATCAGCGTCGATCCGTGTGATCCGCGGAAAAATCCGACCGCCATGCCCATCTACGAGTACTATTGCCCGGACAATAACAAAATCTACTCCTTCTACGCGAAGACGTTCGCGCAGGGGCAGAGCATTCCGAAGTGTCCCGACAATCCGTCCTACCGCCTGCGCAAGATCATTTCGCCCTTTGCGCTGACCAGCCGCACCCGGAAAAGCCAGGAGGGAAAGGCGGGGGCCGGCAAGGAGGCAACAGGGCCCGAGAACATGGGCGGCGATCTCGCGGAGGACGCACGGATGGAGGCGGCGATGTCGGCCATGGAGGGTGAGTTTGCCAACATCGACGAAAACGATCCGCGGGCCATGGGCCGCATGATGCGGCGCATGGCCGAGTTGACCGGGGAAAAGCTCGACGGGGAGATGGAGGAGGTCGTGCGCAAACTCGAGGAAGGCGCCGATCCGGACAAGCTGGAGGAGCAGATGGGCGATGCCATGGGCGGAGGGGAGGGCGGCGATCCCGACGATCTTTCCGGGGGAGGACCCGATGCCGGGCCCAGGTCGGCGGCCGATTCCAAGGAGGCGCGGCATCGCTTTCGCGTGCGCCGCGGCCCGCCGGTGCGCGATCCCAAATTGTACGATTACGAGTAGCCGCCGGCCGGCGTTCCACTCCGGCGCGAGAAAAGGTTCCCCCGCAAGGCTAGGGCGCGATGCGGAACGCGGCGGTCTGATGGATGTCCGCCGAGGAGGCGCCGACCTGCAGTTCGTACTCGCCGGCATCGACCGTGTAGGCGTTGGCGGCCGCATTCCAGCGGCGCAGCGTGGCGGCGGGAAAGGCAAGGTTGACCACGACCTGCTGCCCCCGGGGTACCCGCACCCGCTGGAACGCACACAGACGCTGCCGGGGCAGGTGCGGGTCCGCCTTCCCCAGGCGATGGGCGTAGACCTGCACGACCTCGTCGCCGTCCCGTGCTCCGTTGTTGGCAAGATCCACACTCAGGCGGATGGTGCCAGTGGCCTGGACCGCCGCCGAATCGAGCCGCACCGGACTGTAGGTGAACTTGGTGTAACTCAAGCCATGGCCAAAGGCGAAAAGGGGCCGGCCGGCAAAGAACCGATAGGTGCGGTTGGCCATCGCATAATCATCGAACGGCGGCAGATCTTCCGTCGAACGGTAAAACGTGACCGGCAGGCGTCCGGAAGGATTGCAGTCGCCGAAAAGGATGCTGGCGACCGCGGTGCCGCCTGCCTCCCCAGGATACCAGGCCTGCAGGATCGCGGGCAGATGCTCCGCTTCCCATGGCATGGCGATCGCGCTGCCGCTGCAGTTGATAAAAATGACCGGCTTGCCCGTGGCGTGCAGCGCCTGGAGCAGATGGGTCTGGACGCCGGGCAGCTCGATGCGCGAGCGATCGCCGCCGCTGAAGCCTTCATAGTCGACCCGCATCTCCTCGCCCTCCAGGTCCGGGCTGATGCCGCCGACGTAGACCACCGCATCGCTGGTGCGCGCCAGCTCCAGCGCCTGCCGGAAGTCGGGGGCATCCGGGTCGGCCTTTTCGCCGGTTTTCAGCGCCAGGGGGCAGCCGGTCGCCGCCACAACCTCGACGCCGGACCCGGCGGCCGCCTTGATGCCCTGCAGGATCGTGACCGGATGGGACGGCGTGCCACAGTAGTTGCCCAGCAGCATCGACTCCGAGTCGGCATTGGCTCCAATGACCGCCAGGCGCTTTAGCCGGGCCCGGTCCAGCGGCAGCACGCCGGTGTTTTTCAGCAGGGCGATGGACTCCTGCGCCGCCTTGAGCGCCAGCGCGGCATGGGCGGGAGAATCCACCTCCGACATGGGGATCTTCGCATAGGGGACCAGTGAATCCGGATCAAACATGC
>Ga0265297_10011368_pt1 | contig 10909 bp, 10 predicted proteins | sample Munlanlwell13791_FD_192502 | JGI IMG/M metagenome (GOLD analysis project Ga0265297, IMG submission 192502) | Leachate microbial communities from a municipal landfill in Southern Ontario, Canada - Leachate well 137-91 | ecosystem: Engineered > Solid waste > Landfill > Unclassified | place...
GTAATAATCGCAAAAAGAATTATCCAAAGCCAAAACTGTAAAAGAGCAAATAGAATAATCAATAAACCAGCAAAGGATAATAAAATCCATAATTGATTAAAAGTAATCAATCCCATCAACTTTGTTTCTTCTTCAATAAATTTTGGTACTTGATAACTCATATTAAGCTTCACCAAAAGGGTTTTCCTCTTGATATTTTTGATATCGAATTGGTTCTCTTGATATTGGCTCTTTTTCCTCTTTTCTTTTTTGCATTTCTTTCAATTTAACATCAAGAATATAAGGCTTTTTGTTAGATATTTTTTGAGACGGCTCTTCGTCTTGAAATTTTTTCCCTTCACCAGAGAGAACTTCAGAAGGGTTTTTTTCTGATTCTAATTTTTTCTTTGGCAGTTCTTCTTGTTTTTTTTCTTCTTTTCTATTTTTTTGTTTAGAGACAAGAACATTTTTCATTTCATTCACAATTTTTGGCTGGATATCCTTTTTAGTCATAGCTTCTAACAATTTCTGACGGATTTTATCTTGCTGGGATGGTGTAGTTTTTGGAGCAATAACTTTTTTAAATTCCTCGGCTTTTCTTTTTGGTCTTTCTATCTCTATCTTAGAAGGTTCAGGAAAAGAATATTCAGGAATATTTTGAATTTGTTCTTTTGCTATTTCGTTAGATTCTTCTTTTTTTTCGATTTCTTTAATAAACTGTTTTTGCTCTTCAGGCTCAATTTTATTAGAAGTATCTTTTGGAAAAATATCTTTTTCAGTCTTTTGAACTACTGGAGCTGCTTTTTTGAACGACTCTTGAGTCTCTTTTTTTTCTAAAGGCTTTATTGTTTTATTTTTAATAAGAGGTTTAAGTGGAGGAATTTTTGTAGACAAGGGTTTTTGTGAGAATGTTTGGCCTTCGGTTTTTTCTTTTGAAACGGTTAGCGGTTCTTTGTATTGATCTAATTCTTTATTAAATTGATCAAAAATTTTTGTTTGGATTATTTGATCAATAATTTGAGCTTCTGCAGTAGTAATCTTTATTCTTTTTTGTAATTCGTTTTTAAACTGTTTTCGTGATAACTGTAAAGAAAGAATTTCTGTTACAAGATTCATGATACTAAAAAATATATGTTCTGAAGGAGTTTTAGTTAAATTTAACGCATTATCTATAATTTCTCCAATTTCATCAGAAGCAAGAAAATTTTGGATAGATTCAGGGAGTTTGTTGTATAAAGTTAAAAAATCATTGTGTTTATCCTCAGACATATTTAAGAATTATACTAATTAAAGGTTAAAAGCTCCTCGTATCACTGGGTTTCTTCGATATTGTGGTTTTGCTCTTAAATAATCTAAGGCATCACTTCTGGTGCTACCAACATTGAACTTTCTGATTGAATTTATAATTTCTTCCACAAATTCTTTTTGCTTATTAGTGCTGTCTATTGAATTAATCATAGCGGCAAGCTTTGGGGCAGGAAAATCTTTTTTAAGAAGGTATTCGAAGAATTTACTACTTTCTTCTTTTTCTATTAATCCATTTAATACATTTTCCCAATTACCCTCTTTAATATTATCTGTAGAAGATTTTAGTATTTGTTCTACCAAAAGTTCTGTAATAGCACGATTCTTGGCTTTATCTTCTGGTATCCCAGGGCTGGTGGCTTTAACTTTCTCTATTGCGTTATTCATCTCATCAGGTTTAGTAAAATGCTCAATATAAAACGCTGGGTTAGCTTTTTTAATTCCAGAAATTTTTAGGGAAGATTGATCCCGGACTGTATTAAGTAGCCCAAGGTCTTTGTAATCTATTTTTTTTCTTTCTATTAATTGGTTAAGCCCAATAGCAACTCTTGCTTTATCTCTTTTATGGGCTTGTATGTCACGTCTGATATGATCGTCAGAAGCGCTTTTGTAATAACTCTCAAATCTTTTTAATTCTGCCTCTCGAATCTTCTCAGGCATTTTTCCCATATCTACCCCTAAATCATGAACAGGGGTGATACTACTTTTTTCTAACGTTTCTTGAGTTTTTCTCCATGTATCAGAACTAGTTACTCCTTTTAAAGCTTTAGTTCCTAGTAAAGCTCCAGTGCCAAGAAGAAGCTTGTTGCCTTGTTTTTGAACAGTTTGAGCCACCGCTCCTCCACTCTGGACTGAGAAGATTAAACCTCCAACTAAGAACATAGAGAATAGAATTATTTGAATAAACATTGAAATAACACTCTCCTTGCTTCCAGCAGCTTGGCTAAGGCCAACTTTATTTACTGAATTTAAGATAACAATACCCATGTAAAGCATTAAAGCAAAACTTATAGGGAATGTGCACCATTTAATAAATTGATTCCACCAAAGTTGCCAATATTTTACAGTGCTAGGAAGTATCCAAGCAGCAAAAGCAATTGGAGCTAAACAGAGTAGGGCGATAATAAAAAATGAACGGACTATCATGGTAATAAAAATAGCCAGCAATGAGATAATAGCAAATAACCCTAAGATAATAATGGCAGCCATTGTGAGGAAAAAGTTGCCCCAGCTATATGCCCATCCTTCTAGGCTCTTTTGAGTGGCGCCGTCTACAAGTGTTAATGCATATTTTTCTTCTCCAGAGATCTCTTCTGTTTTATAGATTGTCATCATTGATTTAGCAATATTATCATTATCTAGTCTTGCTAAATTCAAGAAAGTAAAAGTAACAAAATGTGATGTATCTAAAATCACTCCAGGAATAATTAAACTAAAATTTATTAATAAAGCCACAACTATGAGTTTCCAAAGAGTTTCTTGCCAGCGATATTTTTTAATTCCTAAGATAGTAGCAATAGCAATAAAAACTAAGATTAAAACTAAAGCAAGGTTCATAAAATCTCTTAAAGTTTCCCAGATAGCTTTTACAGAATCGTTTTCAACAAATCCACCATAAGTTGCTGGATCAAAAGCCCATAATATTAAAGATATTAATGAATTCATTAAACCAGAAACCAGTTTTCCTGTTCCTTCCACAATCCCTTTTTGGAAAAGGCATAGTTTATGTTCTATCCAATTAGGATCCCATGCAGGTACGCCTTTGTCTAATTCAGTACATATTATTTGAGCTCGTTCTTCTTGAACCACACCTTTAAACTGATCCATTGTTCCCCCTGGCCCCCAGTATCCTATAGGGCTAACACTAGAAGATTCATGTGTTGAAATAGTTTCTGGGTGTTCATCTTCTAGAGTTATTGGTACAAAGTTATCTTCCAAGGCTATTTTACAACGATAATCTAAAAGATCTTTTTGGTCTTGAGAGAGAACTTTTTTTTCCTCATCAGTAAACTGACAACATTTTTCAAGATATAATTCTGAGTTAAAATATAAAATTGTAAATTCTTCGTTATTTTCATCATATTTTGGATGAACACAATCTAATATATCTGCTTCTTGCTCTTGAACTACCTCAGTTTGCAAATATTTATGTAAAGTATCATATGCTGCCTGACAAAGATTATTTACGTATTGTGTTTTAGGGTCTTCTGTTTTACAGCATGTTTCAATATAAGTTGTTGCATTATTGATTAAAGAAATGTCTCCAACTTGTTTTGAATTATGACACCATCCTTCATCAAAAACTGGGATAGCTTGATTTTGGATATTATCTTGAGCAATATTGCAGTTATTCAGAATAGTTGAATAGAGGTCATCGCCTTGAACTTTATTGTAGTCTATATCTTTAGAATTACAGCAAATGCCTTGATAAGATATAGGACTACCTGTAACTAAATTACTCGCTGCTTCAGAAGAGCAGAAATTTAAATATTCACTTAAACTAAGTCCAGTTTCGGAGGTTCCTTCGCTCCATGGCCATATTGACCCAAACGCGTTTGTTTGCAAAGTATTAAATTTTAAAACAGGGCTTATTAATAAGGATAAAAATATAATACTTAAGACCCCGATTTTAAATATGTTTTTTAGTTTCATATTTTTATATAATAAATTTTTAATATATTTTATTTGGTATAATTATACATCATCTTCTATTAATAATAAAGACAAAGAGATCCATCTATTTATGGAAAGATCTTGAGCTCTTGAGTCTAAAGAAATATTAAGGGATTGATATGCTTTTTTTATGTTCTCTTTTTCAATTTTTAGATTATTAGAAAGATTATTAATGAGTAACTTTCTTGGTTGTTTAAAACCAGCTTTAATCATTGTAAAAAACTTTTTTACTAGAATTTTATTTGTATTTTCTTTGGTTTTTATTGGAGTTATTTTAATAACAGCTGAGTCAATTTTTGGTTTTGGTGAAAAGGAATTTTTAGAAACATAACAAATAATTCCTGGTTTAGCATAAAATTGGATAGAAGCAGCTAAAAGATTCATTTTTGGCGGTTGTTCAACTATTCTTTGGGCAACTTCTTTTTGTATCATTAAAATGATGTCTTGTGGTTGGTTTTCTGATTCTAGCAAAAGCTGGATTAGATGAGAAGTAAGATAATAAGGGATATTGCCAATAACTTTGTAATTTCTTTTTAGCTTTCTATCTTCATCCTTTTTAAAAAAATCACGAATATCTCCGTAAACAATCTTTAAGTTTAAATGATTCTTGAATTTATTTTTAAGAAACCCTATAAGTTCTCGGTCTTTTTCAATGGCAACAATATCAGCCTCAGTCTCAATGAGAGCTTGAGTTAAAATACCTTTTCCGGGACCAATTTCTAGTATTTGGTCTTTTGGTTTTATCTCTCCTGCCTGGATAATCTTTTTTATTATGCCCTGGTCTTTTAAAAAAACTTGGCCTAATCTTTTTTGCTTATTGAATGACATAAAGTATTTTGACAAATTTAATGGCAGTGGTAAAATATAGTTGAGAAATTATTATAATTAAATATATAACATAAAAAACAAAATGAATAAAAAATATAGAAATTTAATTATTATTCTAGTAATACTTTTAATTGCTTTAGTATTTATAATTATTTTATCTAATAAGAAAGAACAAGTCGACCTTACGTATGGAGGATGGGAGTCAAGTGTTTATACAGGATTTCATCGACCCAATCAAGGAGGTTGGTCAGAACTAATTATTGTTGATGAAGAAGGGAATCAAAACCTACAAAGATCTATCTATTTAGGGCAGGCAAAGATTGATGGAGTTTTAGCGTATGGAGTGGAAACAGACCCTGATGTTTTTAATAGCTCTGGTTCTATTCTTCAAGTATGGTACGATGAAAATTCAGATGAGATTATAAAAATGGTAAGCAAGAATAAACAAGAAGAAGATGTTATTTGTGTTAGTCAATCTTTAATGGAGTTAATAATGCCTGGGTTTGAAACATATTTACCGTCAGTCTTCACGCCTGATAAATATCATTCACTGATTGATTATACTTATGATACTTTTATGACTGAAACAGGGAAAACAATCCAGATAGCAAAGTTTGTTGACGAATATCAAACAGAGATATGGGTGAGCAGTGAAGTTCCTTTTGGTGTAGTAAAAGGAGTGTTTTTGCCAACTAATGTAACAGTGGTTAACTTACGTGATTTTAGCTTGTCTGGGGCAACTCCTTTAATTTCTTTATCAGAAATGATGAATTGTAAAGCAGGAGAATCATTAGATTTAGATCAATAATTTTAAAGAAAGTTTATTTTTAGATAAAGCTTGCTGGGGGAGGCCGGGGTTGACTTTTAAAATGTTTCTGTTAAACTTATTGATAAAGCCTTCAAAAAGGCTTTTTAAATAGCGTTATTGATACTAAATTAACATTTTAATTTAGAAAAGACAATTTAATAAAGGAATGGATACTGTTAAAAATTGGTTTAAAACAATAGAGAAAAAACAGCAAGTAGTTCCTTTGCCTTTACTGCAAGTGGTAATTGGTCTGTTTATATTTTCGTTATTCTTTGGCAATACTTATCTTTCTTCTCGTATAACGATGGTTCAAGAAAAAGGAGGAGAATTATTGATTAAAGAGTATGGTGGGCCAGTAATATTAGAGAGTAATTCGTTTTCTAAAACAGCTTATGCCTATACAGAACATTTAAGTGTTGATGGGGCTCAGATTATAGAACAAAGTTTAAGTGAAAATGACCAAGAAGACTCAAGTTATTTGACTGTTATCAATGATGACAGTTTTTTAAGTATTAATTCTCCTGTTGAGGTTTTTTTACCTTTAACTCAAAGAAATACTATTATTAATTATACCGTTCAAGATGGAGATAGCCCTGGGAAAATAGCAGCAGATTTTGATATAAGTTTAAATACAGTATTTTGGGCAAATAATCTAAATTCTAGTTCTGTTATTCAACCTGGGCAAGAACTAATTATTTTACCAGTTTCAGGGACTATTCATAAAATAAAAGAAGGAGAGTCTTTATCGGCAGTTGCTTCAAAGTATAAAGCTTCAATAGACGAGATTGTTGCTTTTAATAATTTAAAAGACGAAAGCTCTGTTCGGGCAAATCAAGAAATTATTATTCCTGGTGGGGTTCTTTCTTCAGCTAGCTCTTCAGAAAGCTCTAAAAAAAATAACTCAGTAACTTCTTCAGGGCTTAAGCCAATGACTGAAGATACAAGTTTTTGGCCTAAGTACCCAGAATTTTTTGCTTACCCTACTTCCGGAGGCTGGAATAAAGGAGTCCTCCACTATTATAATGCTGTCGATATTATTAATTCTTGTGGTAGCTCTATATATGCTTCTGCTGATGGAATAGTAGTCGAAGCTAAAGGTTTTGGTGCTTATAACTTAGGCTACGGAAATTTAGTTAAAATCCAGCATTATAATGGCACAACAACTGTGTATGCTCATTTAAGCGAAGTTTTAGTAGAAGAAGGGAACAAAGTTTACCAAGGAGATTTAATAGGCCGAATGGGAGATACTGGTAATTCAAATGGCTGCCATCTTCATTTTGAAGTTCGTGGTGCTCAAAATCCTTTTGTTAAATAGGGAGTTGAGAAATAATTTTGATAAAAATAGCGACAGGAGGTATATCCTGTCGCTTTTAAAATATATGAATATATAATCTATTCTTCTTTTTTAGCGCATGAAAAGCAAAGCTTTGCTGCTGGATTAGCCTTTAAACGGTCTGTTTCAATATTCTTTTTGCAAATATCGCAATGACCATAATTATTATTATTAATCTTTTCCAGGGCTTCATTTACCTCTTTTAAACGTGATTCTAAAGCATATTCAATGGCTAGAAGGTTTTCGTATGTTTCTACTTCTTCTGCGTTTTCATCTGGCGCAGAAGATCGTTCTCCAAGATTTGGAAAGCGTGTATCATAATCATCAGGTAGCTTCTTATCTTTATCAGCAAATTTTAATAGGTCCTCTTTTAAGAGAACTTTTTCTTGCTCTAATTTCTTTTTTAATTCTGTAATTATTTTTTTGTCCATAAATTTAATATAGGTATTCTATCATAAAAGTAAAAATTTTAAAAGTCAATTGACGCTAATAAAAAAAATTGCTACTATTAAAAGCATGATAGCTAGAAAATATTTCTATAATTTATTGCGGCAGTAGTTCAGTGGTAGAACGTCTCCTTGCCAAGGAGAAGGTCGCCGGTTCAAGTCCGGTCTGCCGCTCATATTAATTTTTAATAAAGAATAATAAAAAAAGCTTGCTAATTAGCAGGCTTTTTTTTAATCTCTTCTATTATTTTTTTTGTTTCCTTTATCATAATATCTTGTAAATCACCAACATATTCTTTTAAGAAATTTTTTTTGCTTTCTTCGTTGTCTGTATTGAAAATAGTGGCCATCATTGATTTTTGAGCGTCATCTAGCCTTTGATAGGCTTGCATTAATGAACGCTCTAAGATTGTGTCATATAACCTTGAAACAGTTTCCCGGCTTTCTAAAGGAAAATTATTTAAAAAATTTTGTTGCATTTAAATATTTTTTTGTTTTTAATAATCGTTAATTAGTAAAAACAAATAATAAATTTCGACCTTTTTTATTCTTAATGATTTGTTTATTTTTTCTTACCACCTGAAGATTGGTTAACAAGATAATCTACTCCTTTAAATTCAGTCAACATAAAAAGAGTAAGAAATAATAATACTATCCATCCTGTCATCCCAAGCATTGTTCCTAAGGTAGATCCTGGCTTTTTAATAAATTCTTTTGCTTTTTTTACAGAATCTGGTGTTGTTGATTTTTTATTTTTTTCTTCAGTAACTTTTTTAATAACTTTATTTAATTCTTGCCATTTTTCTTGAATTTCAGGATTTTTCATTAGCTCAGAAGATTCAGCAAACATTTTAGATATGTTTTCAGGGTTTTTAAATAGTTCATCCATTCCTAATATTGAAGCTGTGTTTTCTAAACTCTTAGCATCTATTTTATCTTCTTCTTTTATCTCTTCTTTTATTTTTTTGAATAACTGTTTTTTTTGTTCAATTGAATTTTTTTCAATGTCTAATATATTTGTTAGAGCTTCTGTTTTAACGTTCGGATTTTGAATATCTTTAATTATAAGATCAATATTGTCTTTATAAGGGGTTCCTTGAGAAGCTAAGAGCTTTGCTACTTTTTGTAATGTTTGGTCTTTGTTTTCCCAAAAGCCCCCTCTCTGCTTATTTACAATTTTTTTAATTACTTTAATCTTTTTTTTATTTTCAAGATCCCATTCCTTGTAATTTGAAGCCATGGCTAAGGCTACTTTATTTATAGTTTGATTTCTTGCTAAATTAAAAAACCAAGCTTTTGGCTCGAGCTTATCAACTTCTGAAATAATTTTTTGAATACCCTTGTAATTATCTTTATGGCCTTGGTCTTTCCATTCGTCAATTAATTCAAAGTATTTTTCTGTCTTTTGTTTTTTTTGTCCATCCGTGCTTTCTGGTATTGCCTTAATTTTTTCTAATTCTTCATAATAATTTTCTATGATTTCTTGTTCTATTTTTAATGACTTTTCTTTCTTTTCACTTTTTATTATTTTTTTATTATCTTCTTCTATCAATTCTTTTTGGTTTTCTTCAATCTTTTTACTTTCCTCAATCTTTTTTATCTGGTCAGATAATTCCTGATGTTCTTTTTCAATTTTTTTTATTTTTTCTAAGTCTTCAGGTTCTTTATATTCTTTTTTTTCTAGTTTTTTATAATCTTTTTCTAATTCTTTTCTTCTCTTGTCATTTTCTTTTATGTTCTTTTCCGAATTTTCTTTTTTGTCTTCTTCTGTTGATTCGATAGATTCTTCTTTAATGGGCTTCTTCCAGATACCGTTTTCAAAAATCCAGCCATTTTTTGTATTTTGGTTTAATTTTTTTTCTCCATCTGATGGTACCTTTCCAAATGATGGTTGTTCAAAGCCCATAATATTGAATATTATTTTTTAGTTTTTATAATTTCGTCAATAATGCCATATTTTTTTGCTTCTTCTGGAGTAAGCCAAAAATCTCTGTCGGTTTCTTTTGAAATTTTAGAGATAGGTTGTCCGGTGTGTTTAGCTAAAATTTGGTTGAGTTGTTTTTTTACTCGGAGAATTTGTTTAGCGGCAATTTCTATCTCTGTAGCTTGGCCTCCAGCTTCACCCATAACTTGATGAAGTAAGATTTCTGCATTAGGCAAGGCAAAGCGTTTCCCTTTTTCTCCAGCAGACAAAAGAACTGCAGCACCAGAGGCAGCCATTCCTAAGCAAAGAGAGGAAACATCGCATTTAACGTGTTGCATTGTATCATAAATGGCTAAGGTAGATGTTACTGATCCTCCTGGGGAATTGATATATAAAAGGATATCTTTTTTACTGTCTTGATGCTCTAAAAATAAAAGCTGAGCAATGATAGTATTAGCTAGGGAGTCATCAATCGGTCCGCCTAGAAAAATAATTCTTTCTTTTAAAAGACGTGAATAAATATCATAAACTCTTTCACCAATATTTGATTTTTCAATTACTGTCGGGATTAAGACCATGTTATTAGGGTTTTGAATTGTCATTTCTTTTATTTATAATTTTAATTATGAAATTTAGATATCTTATTATACCAAGATTAAAGGTAGTTGTAAAATAGTTCCTGGTAAAATTAAAATAAAATTAGTATAATAAAATTCAATATGGAACAGAAAGAATTATCAATTATAATTCCTGCTTATCAAAAAGGAAAATGGATAGACAATACAATAAAATCTTTAATTGGGTATTTTCCTCAGGCGGAGATAGTTGTTATTAATGATGGTAGTACAGATAATACTAGAAAAATAAAAGATACTTTTAAAGATCAAATAGTCTATTTAGAAAACGAAGAGAATCAAGGGAAAGGATATAGTTTACGCAAAGGGTTTGCTTATGCTCATGGGCATTATCTTGTTTTTACAGATGCTGATTTACCCTTTAGTGTTAAAAACATCGAAAGAGTTTTTCAGTTATTAAAAAAAAATAAAATAATTACGATTGGTCGCAGGAAAGAGTTTTATAATGATAGATTTTATAAAAAATTACTTAGACCTATTCTTTATTTTTTATTAATGATTTTTTTTGGATTTAAGTATTTTGATACTCAGTGTGGACTAAAAGGGTTTACTAAGGATCAAGGCAAAAAAATTATATCTTCTACCGTAACTAACGGATTTGCCATTGATATAGAAATTCTCTATTTGGCTAAGAAATTGAATTATCCTGTAGCTGAAGTTTTAGTTGAGCAAGAGGAATCTTCTTTATCTCCCTCTACCTTTAATTTAATCAATATGCTAAGAGTTGTTATGGATCTCTTTATTATAAGGTTTAATAAATATGAATTATCTTAAATTTCAGAAAATATTTATTGTTTTAATTTTTGTTTTTATTTATGGTTTTTTGATTTATCAAGTTCCTTGGGAATTAGTATTTGCAGATACAATGATTAGTGGTGGAGATACTGGCTCACATAATTACATCGCTTATTATGCACAAGAAATTTTTCCAAAAATAAAATGGTGGTCTCCTGATTGGTATGCTGGTTTTCCTTTTCT
>Ga0265297_10011369_pt1 | contig 10909 bp, 15 predicted proteins | sample Munlanlwell13791_FD_192502 | JGI IMG/M metagenome (GOLD analysis project Ga0265297, IMG submission 192502) | Leachate microbial communities from a municipal landfill in Southern Ontario, Canada - Leachate well 137-91 | ecosystem: Engineered > Solid waste > Landfill > Unclassified | place...
AGCGAGCGTTTTTTTTCACGAGTTTTTAGGGACGTCTCAAGAGGCTTTTCATGGGAAATCGTGGCCCGCAACCCGTTCCGACGCAGATTCTTGAATCTCGCGGGTCGTGGAGGGCAAAGATTCGCGTTGAAGAGCCTGCGGCCGTGAAAATCGCCCCGGTGATGCCAAAATGGGTGACGGGCCTTGCCGTCGATATATGGAACGAGCTGGTCGGGCAGCTTGTGGAGATGGGGACGCTTGGGAGTTGTGACGGCCATCATTTCGGGCGTTACTGCGTATTCATGGCGCGGTGGCAGAACGCGATACTGCACCCAACGGAACTGGAAATCGAGAAGGTAATCAAGCTTTCGGAGCACATAGACCGGCTGGGTCGTGCGATGGGGTTGAGCGCATCGGCGCGGTCCGGGTTGGCGAAGCCGAAGGAAAACTCGCGGGAGAATCGTGGAAAGACCCCTTTCACCAAAGTGGGACAGCATACCGCCTGAGTGGCGGGAGATCATTGCGGCGATACCGGGTTACGATCCGGTTGCCACTTCGGGCGATTGCGTGTTTGACGCCCAGGCGGCGGGCTATGCGATTTCGTGGGTGGAAACCTACTGCAAGCATGTCAAGGGGGCGCTTGCGGGAAAGCCGATCAAGCTGGAATTGTGGGAAAAGGCGATTCTGGCAAACCTATTCGGGTGGAAGCGGCCGGACGGAACGCGGCGGTATCGTGAGGCTTTCGTATTCGTGGCAAGGAAAAACGGGAAAACGACATTGCTAGCCGCGATTGTGCTCTTGGTGCTGTTTACAGACGAAGAGCCGGGCGCGGAGATTTACAGCGCGGCGGCGGATCGTGAACAGGCGTGCTTGGTGTACGACCAGGCCAAGGGGATGGTCTTCCAGTGTCCCGAGATGGAAAGCCGCGTGAAGGTGTACGCGACCTCGAAGACGATATGGGACGCGCAGACCAATTCGTCGTACAAGGCGATTTCTGCGGATGCGAATACGAAGCACGGGTATAACACCCATCTTGCGGTGATCGACGAGCTACACGCGCAACCGGACCGCGACCTAGTTGACGTGCTCATGACTTCGACCGGATCGCGGACGCAACCGTTGATTCTGCACATTACCACGTCGGATTTCGAGCGTCCGTCCATCTGCAACGAAAAACACGCCTACGCGGGCAAGGTACGTGACGGCCTGATTGAAGACCTCTCATTCCTGCCCGTGATCTACGAAGCGACGATTGAGGATGACTGGACTTCGCCGGCGACTTGGGCAAAGGCGAATCCGAATCTTGGGGTAAGCGTAAGCCGGGAGTACCTTGAGCGCGAGTGCGCGCGGGCGCAGGAGTCGCCGGCCTATGAAAACACCTTCAAACGTCTGCATCTGAACATTCGGACGGAACAGGACGTCCGATGGCTGCAAATGGCGAAGTGGGACGCCTGCGGCGGGCCGATGCCGAACCTTGCGGGTAAGCTATGCTATGCGGGCTTTGACCTTGCCTCGACCGCCGACATTACGGCATTCGTGTTGTACTTCCCCGAAGAACACGCGGTCCTGCCGTGGTTCTGGATTCCCGAGGACACGGCGCTCATTCGTGAGAAGCGCGACCGGGTGCCCTATCTGACGTGGGCCAAGGCCGGTTACTTGAAACTGACGCCCGGGAACGCTTGCGACTATGAGACGGTCCTGCGGTGCGTGACCCAGGAGATTGCGCCGAAGTACAGCGTTCAGCAGGTCGGTGGCGACCCGTGGAACGCCACGCAGTTTATGAACGCCCTGACGGCGGCGGGATTCAACGTCGTGCAGTTCCGCCAGGGGTTCGCTTCGCTGAACGAGCCGACGAAGCAGCTTGAAAAGGACGTGCTTACCGGGGTGCTGAATCACGGGGGCAATCCGGTATTGCGGTGGATGGCGTCGAACGTGACGGTTGAAACGGACGCGGCGGGGAACCTGAAGCCGAGCAAGAAGAAATCCACGGAGAAGATTGACGGGATTGTGGCGATGATTATTGCGCGAGGGTGCGCGATGATTGCCGAGCAGACAGGTCCGTCAGTCTATTCAAAACGGGGGTTGGTATACGTCTGATGGCAATTGCCAAGGCGATGTTGGCGGTATCGGCGTTGGTGACGATCTTCTACGGGGCATGGCAAGTCTATCCGCCAGCGGCGTACATCGTCGTCGGCGGGTTACTCTGGTATGAAATGGGTCGGGGCAAATGAGCGTATTCGATTGGATTTTCGAGAAACGGGCAACGATCCAATCGGGGGGCAATCCGCAAAGTCCGCAGTATTGGGTTCAGAAGATGCTGGGCGGGGGGTCCGAAACGGCGGCGGGTGTCGTCGTGGATTCCGATACCGCCCTGTCCTTCTCGCCGTTCTGGGCCGCCGTCAACATCATCGCCGGGGCCATCGGATTCTTGCCCCTATGCGTTTACCGGCGACTCGACCCGAGGGGGAAGGAAAAGGCGACAGAATCGCCGGTGTATTCGCTTGTCCATGATAGGCCCAATGACTACATGGATTCGCTCACGTTCCGCGAGACGTTGCAGGCGCATGTGCTTGTATGGGGGAACGGGTACGCGGAGATCGAGTTCAACAACGCCGGTCGGCCCAGGGCGCTATGGCCCCTGCTTCCCAACAACACGAAGCCGGAGGTCATTGACGGCAAGCTGTACTATCGAACCCACATTGACAGGGCCGAATACACATTGCCGTACTGGCGCGTGTTGCACATCAAGGGACTGGGGGCAGATGGCCTTGAAGGGTACAGCGTCTTGGAGAAGGCGCGGGAATCCATTGGGGCGGGTGTGGCGGTTGACCAGTTCGGCGCGGCCTACTTCGGCAATGGGGCGCGTTTCGGGGGCATTCTGGAACATCCCGGCAAGCTGGATGATGAGGCGCGTAAGCACTTGCGCGAAAGTATCCAACGCGAACACGGCGGGGTTAGCAATGCACACCGCATGATGGTTCTCGAAGAGGGCATGAAGTATCAGGCGTTAGGGACTCCGCCCGAAGACGCCCAATTCCTCGAAAGCCGAACGTACTCCGTGCGCGACATTGCGCGATGGTTCTGCATTCCGGCGCACATGCTCGTGGACAATGAACACGCTACCTTCAGCAACATCGAGCACCAGGGCATCGAGTTCGTGACGTGGACGCTGGCGCGATGGTTGAAACGGTGGGAGTTGGAGTGTTCTTACAAGCTCTTCGCGGAAGAATCCCGCAAGACCTTCTTCTGCGAGTTCATTGTCAATGCGCTCATGAAGGGCGACATCAAGAGCCGATACGAGGCTTACAACGTGGGGCGCAATGGCGGCTGGCTTTCCGTCAATGATATCCGCGATCTTGAGAACATGAACCCGGTGGAGGACGGGGACGGATACCTGCAACCGCTGAACATGATAGGACTTGGCGAAGAACCGCCCGAACCGAAAGCGCCAGCAGGTGATTCGGGGCGTATGCGCCCGCTTGTTGAGGAAACCTGGCGTCGAATCGTGAAACGGGAAGTCGGGGCATTGCGGACGGCGTTGAAACACCCCGAGACATTCCGTGAGGTGGTACGCGAGTTCTACGAGAAGCATACCACCGATGCGGCTGGAATCCTTCAGCCCGTGCTCGTCGCCATCTGCGGGGAGTCTGCAAACGCCGTGCCAGTGGCACAACGGTATGTGGCTACGGCCTCGAACCGGCTGAATGACGCCTTGAATCGGTCTAACAATGGTGGTATGGCGGCAGAGATCGACGCCATTCTTAGCGAGTGGGAATCCAAGAAAGCGGCTGAATTGGCCGAGGAAACACTAAAAGGGGCTTGACATGGCAGACTTAGAGCGCCGGTTCGTTCCGGCAACAGAAGTGCGGGTAAGCGAGATCGAGGGCCAACCGTCGCGCATTGCCGGGGTTGCGGCGGTCTTCAATTCGCGCAGTGTGGACCTTGGGGGTTTCTTTGAGGTCATTGCACCGGGAGCGTTTACCGACGTCCTCAAGACGAATCCAGACGTTCGCGCCGTGATTGACCACAAGGGCGGGTTGCAGGTCTTCGGGCGCACGTCCAATGGCACACTTGCGCTCAGGGAAAGCGATACGGGTCTTGAGTATGAGGCAACGCCCCCGGACACCCAAGCCGTCCGCGACCTGAAGACACTGATTGCCGGCAAGTACATCAAGGGCAGTTCGTTCAGCTTTATGGTTGCACCCGGAGGGGATTCCTGGGTTGAGCAGAAAGACGGCTCGATACTTAGAACCGTGAGCAAAATCGCATGGTTGGGCGACGTTTGCCCCACCGATAATCCCGCCTACCTCGATACATCGGTTGCCATTCGCTCTCTTAGTGAGTGGCGCGATGCCCAAAAGCCGAAGTCTACCGGCGAGGCGGAACGCATGAAAATGCGCCTGCAACTCGCGGAACGCGCATAGTAGTGCCGTAATCGGCCCGATGGCCGAAAACGGTGTAAAATGTGCCGCAATGCGGCCCAAAGGCCGAAACGCGGCGGCAGTGCGTGGGGCTCCTCCGTGGGGCACAGAGTAAGGGACACAACACATGACTCCGAATGACTTGCTGGAAAAAAGGGCAAAGCTGATTGCCGATGCTCGCGCTTTGGTTGACAAGGCCGAGAAGGAAAAGCGGGAACCTACCGCCGAAGAGCGTGCCGCTTTCGACAAGATGATGAATGACGCGGACGCCATCAAGGCCGATGCGGACCGCATGAAGAAACTCGAAGACGAAGAGCGCAAGCTGACCGAGCCGCAGCCAGAACACAAGCCCGGCCTTCAGAAGACCGGCGAACCGGAAAAGCCGCAGGTGATCGAGCTTCGCAAGAGCGTTTGCGGCGAAACCCGCAACGTGGCGCTGACCGGCGAACGGGCCAAGCCCGAATACCATTCCGCATTCCGCAGTTATCTCTTGCACGGCGATCGGGCGATGGAGTACCGCGCCTTGCAGAAGGACAACGACGAAGCGGGCGGATACCTTTCCGCGTCCGAGCAGTTCAACGCCGAGCTTATCCGCGACCGCGACAACATGACGTTCATGCGTCAGATTTGCCGCGTCCTGCCCCCGCTGGCGACGGCGGATTCCATCGGCACCCCGTCTCTGGACGCCGACCCGGCCGACCCGACGTGGGTATCTGAACTTGCCATCGGGTCCGAAGATTCCACGATGGACTTTGGCAAGCGGGCGCTCACACCTCACCCGCTGGCCCAGTACATCAAGGTCTCGAAGACCCTGCTTAGGCGCTCGACCATCGGCGTTGACGCCATTGTCCGCGAACGGCTGGCCTACAAGCAGGCTGTCGTCATGGAGAATGCGTACCTCAACGGCAACGGCTCGAATCAGCCCCTGGGCGTCTTCACGGCCAGCGACAACGGCATCAGCACGGGCCGCGACGTGAGTACGGGCAACAGCGCCACGGCCATTGCGGCCGACAACCTTTTTGAGTGCGTCTATACCCTTCCCGCCCAATGGCGGAACAACCTCGCGTGGATTTTCCATCGTACCGCCATCAAGAACATTCGCAAGCTCAAGGACGGCGAAGGTCGCTACATTTGGGCTCCGGGTATCACGGCGGGCGAGCAGGACACCATTCTCGGTTATCCGGTGTACGAGTCCGAGTACGCGCCCTCGACGTTCGAGTCGGGCAAGTACGTTGGCATCATCGGCAACTTCCAGTATTACTGGATCGTGGACGCGCTTTCCACGCAGATTCAGGTCTTGCTGGAACTGTACGCCGCGACGAACCAGAACGGCTACATCATCCGTTCCGAGTCCGATGGTATGCCCGTGCTTGAAAACGCCTTTGTGCGTGTCACGCTTGGCTAATCCTTTACCAAGCCCTGATGCGGCAAACGTCCGCACAGGCAAAAGGAGTAGAACATGAACCTGTCGAAAAACATCAAAGTGACTCAGGGCCTTGCCTACGCTTCCGGTACGTCCAGCCGCGACGGTGCGGAATTGGACATGGAGGGGTGGGACGGCGTGCTTGCCGTGATCTGCCTTCATACAATGGCTGCCGGTGCCGTTGGCGACTTCCATTGGGAGCAGGATACGGCTACCGGGATGGCCGGCGCCGCCGACCTCGAGGGTACGGCAATGGCGATTGGCGAGGACGACGACGATGAGGTTTGGATTTCGGACCTCTATCGCCCACGCGAGCGGTTTGTGCGTGGCGTCATTACCAAGGACGCAAGTCACGCCCAAGCTGAGAACGTCGTCTACATTCAGTATCGTGGCCGGAAGCTGCCGGTGTCCAGCGCGGGCGCGGACGCTTTCGAGCTTCATGTGTCGCCGGCTGAGGGCACGAAGTAACTTCAATCCGTCCCTTCAGTGGGTACTCGGTGGGCCGGTTAGCCGCCGGCCCACCGGGGCAACCAGCGGAAAGGAAAAACAATGGCTGATTCTTCTTACCAACCCAAGGTGTATAAGCAGGCTGGCGGCGAACGTATGGTCGTCGCTTCCAGCGGGTCGCTCGATGTCGAATCCGGCGGCGAAATTGACATCGAATCCGGCGGGTATCTCAAGCTCGCGGGTACAGCGATCACGGCGACGGCCGCGCAGTTGAATGCGATGGCGGCCGGAACCGGGACCACCAGCGCGACGTTCATCATTGATTCGGACAGTTCGGGCGCCAAACTCAAGTTTGACACGAACAGCGCAACCGGAGACTATACGGCGAGCGTTGTTCCGCCCAGCTTGACTGGCAACATCACCCTAACCCTTCCCAATGCGACTTCTACTCTTTCCGGCCTCGGCCTGGTCGAAACCTTCAGCGGAATCAAGACGTTTACCGCCGTGCCCGTCGTTGCGATTGACGACGCGAACAACACTGCGGTTACGGACGTGATTACGCTGACAAAGACGACCAGCGGCGCTCCTGGCGCGGGTATCGGCGCGGGCATTTCGGTTATCATTGAAAACGATAGCGATGCCACAACCCAAAGCGCAAGCATTGACTTTGTGGAAACGACCGACGGCACCAAGGCGAACCTTGATACCGACATGGTTGTCTCGACAATGCTTGCCGGAACCGTGACCGAGGGCTTGCGGCTCGACGCTTCCGACCAAAGCTTGACCATTGGTCGGAATGCGACCGATGCCAACGGCGTCAATAAGTTCCGCATCTTCCCGCTCACGACCGCTTCGGGATCGGTTGTGATCCAAGCAACCGCCAACACCGGCGACACGGCGACAACGATCACGAATGCGGCGATGGGCCAGGCGTCCACGATCACGATTCCCGACCCTGGCGATGCCGTCGCAAACTTTGTGCTTTCCAAGGGCACGCAGACGCTTGCCGGAACCTATGACATTTCCGGGGCGACTGTCACGTATCGCGCTATCGTGAACGCCGACATTGCGGCTGGCGCGGCAATCGTTCGCTCCAAGCTCGCCGAAGATGCGCTGCAACGGTATCCGATTCCTTTGACGCTTCTCCGCAAGAGCGCGGGCGCGGCGATGGTTGACGATACGCTTGCCGACGACGAGTTTGCCCTTGCTCTGGTCGGTTGGGGCACGGGCACGCTTACGATGGTCACGAACAGCGCACAGAACAACACCAAGACGGCGACGGCGCTTTACGAGTTCTGTATTCCGCCCGAGTATGTTGCGGCCGGCGACGTTCGGCTTGTGGTCCAAGCCAAGAGCGCGGCTGTTGCCGGTGGTGGAACGATCAGCGGCACGGTTGACGCCGAAGTGTACAAGCTTGGCGACGATGGTACGGCAAGCGCGGATCTGAACGAAACCGCCGCCCAGGCCACAACCGCGTCTTTCGCGGATTACACGTTTACCATTACCTCGACCAACCTTGTTGCTGGCGACCGCCTGATGGTCTGCCTGCGTGCGACGTGTACCGAGGCTGCCGATAGCGGAACGGCTGCGACCACGGTTGGCTCGGCTGAGATTCAGCTTGACATCAAGGGTTGATGTCAGAAACACGGAACGGAGGGCAGCAAATGCCGGAAGAGCAAGATGTTCAAGCGGAAGTGCAGGCCGAAGGGAAAGGGAAGGTCGTTCGCAGACTGACGATTGACGTTACCGATGACTACAAGATTTCCTGGGAACTGGCGGGTGAGTACAAGCCCCCGGTCCCCGTCCTTGAAGCCATCGGTATGATGCGAATTCTTCTCAAAGCTCTCGGAGCCTGATGATGAAGGTCCGCATACTTCAACGGATGGCTGGCCCGAACGGCAACTATCCGCCCGGCGCGATCCTCGACTTGCCCGAAGACGAAGCGCGGCGGCTTATCCGTGGGAGGTCAGCTATTGCGGTTGACCTCCCACCCATTGAAACAACGGCGCTCGCCTCGGAGGCCGAGTTAGCCATTTCGCCGCAACCGAAGCGGCGACGGGGGAAACCCAATGTACGCGAATCGTGAAGCGGTAACCATTACCACAGACGGCAGTCAGGTCGGAACCGGATACACCAGCGTTATCAACGGGCGCATCTTCGAGATTCGGTATGTCAAGACCGATTTCGCAGACGGTTCGACCGTTGCCGTGACCGGCGAAGAAACCGGGACGCCGATCTGGACCGAGACGGGAGTAAACGCCTCGGCGACACGCGCACCGCGCCAAGCGACCCATAGCACGGCTGGCGTTGCCGCCGTCTATGCTGCTGGCGGTTCGCCGGTTCTCGACTATGTTGCGATTGCCAACGAGCGCGTGAAGATTTACGTTACCGCCGGCGGCGCAACGAAGACCGGAACATACTACGTCATTTGGGGTTAGCGGGCGGGGCCGCGCTCTGCCCTCCGGGCGGTCCTTGGGTGGACTGCCGGGCGTGGCCCTACCCTTTACAGGATCACGCCAATGGGGCTTATACAAACGGCTGCACCTGCCAGCGAACCGATCACGCTGACCGAAGCGAAGTTGCATCTTCGCGTTGACACGTCCGCCGACGATGCGTTGATTACTTCTCTCATTGAAGCGGCTCGACAGGCGGCCGAATCCTTTTGCGCCCGCCAGTTCGTGACGGCGACGTGGCAATATACCCTCGACGCCTTTCCCGAAGACGACACGATCAATCTCCCCCGCCCGCCCCTTCAGTCCGTGACAACGCTAAAGTATGTGGACACGGCGGGCACTACGCAGACGCTTTCCGCGTCGAAATACACCGTTGACACAAGCAAGTTCGTGGGCCGGATCGTGCCGGCCTATGGCGAAAGTTGGCCGTCAACCTACGGTCACATCGAGGACGTTGAGGTGACCTATGTTGCCGGCTATGGGGCGGCATCCGCCGTCCCCGCAGCAATCAAGTCGGCAATCAAACTGTTGGTTGCCGACATGTACGAACACCGTGAGGCGGGCACCGAGGGGCGCGTTGAATCGAACCCAACGGTGGAACGTCTCCTTTGGGCATACCGAGTATTGGAGCTTCATTGATGGCACCCGATCTTAGCGAAGGCGACATGGCCCTTGTCACGTTAGCGGCGGAAAAGGCCGCGAGGACCGTCATTGAGGAACATGTCAAAACATGTCCCTGGGCGCAGAAGTTCAAGCTTATGGCCGCGATCTTTCTTGGCGCGGGCGTCGGGGGAGGCGGACTCGGAGCCTATCTAATCAAGGTCATCATGTGACATGCAAGCCGGAAAGCTGCGCCACAGGGTTCAACTCCAATATCCGAGCGATACGCGGGACGCGCACGGCGGGATTACTCGGTCATGGAGCACTTCCGCAACCGTATGGGCCAGCGTGGAACCGCTTACCGGCCGCGAATTGCTTGACGCGCAGCAAGTGGAATCGCAGAGCGATACGCGGGTGCGGATTCGCTACTACCAGGGGATTGCCCCGAAGTGGCGAGTGCAGCACGGGCAGCACGTTTATAACGTGTTGCACGTTGGCGACGTGGATGTCCGCAACCGCGAAATGCTATTGCTTTGTACAGGGGTTGCGCTTCTGAGTTCGTCTAGCTCGTCCAGTTCGTCCAGCACTTCGACAAGTTCGTCCAGTTCTTCGAGCGCATGATGGCGAAACTCGTTGACATATCGCTGACCGGAGACAAACGATTACAGCGCAAGTTGAATCGCCTGCCGGTGGTAGTCCAGCGCAAGATCGTCCGCCGGGCGGCGCGAGAGGCAATGCGGCCCGTGTTGGCGACCGCAAAGCAGCTTGCGCCGGTCCTTCAAGGAGGCGGACCACCGGAGCGCGTGCCTGGGTTGATGCGGGACACCATCAAGATAAAGGCGCTGAAGCCGAGCACTTGGCAAAAGAAGCGGCATACTTTCGGTATTGTCGTGTGTACCGCCCCGCGTGAGGTTTTAGGTATTGCGCCAGATGACCCGTACTACTATCCGGCTGCTGTTGAGTTCGGCCATGAGGCAAGCGGCTGGTATGCTGGCGGTCCGCCGGTGCCAGCGTACCCATTCATGCGCCCGGCGATGGACCAGAACCGAAGGACCGCAATCAACATCTTTTCCCAACACGTTGCGGCGGAACTGTTATCGGAGGCGAGGCGAGGCTGATATGAATTACAGCGTACTGGTTGCAGAGATTCGCAACGACCCGCTCGCCCGCGGCTACGCCGCCATGAGGGAGAGATGATGCGTTACTACCTCGGCCCATGGGTCTGGAAATCCGACGCCGACGGCGACCGCTGGCAGCCGCCGGACGGCGCGGTCGGATGCGTTGACCTTCGGCCCGCGATTCCAGGGCCGGAGCCGCAGGGGTTTTTCGCCACTCCGAACACTCTCGGCAGTGATTATGCACTGATCGGCACGCAACTTGATGGCAAACTCGTCGGCAAGGCAGCAATGATTACACTCCTCGGGCTGCCGAAGCTCGACGCAACGACGCCGCTTGACGCGTTGTGGGAGGTACTCACCTATCGGGCCGATCCTGATGGCGACCGCCGCGCGAAGCCGCTCCTGCCGACACGCCTGGGCATGCTAGAGCTTCACCTGGGCGGCCATAGCCTAATCAAGAGCGAACGA
>Ga0265297_10011370_pt1 | contig 10908 bp, 4 predicted proteins | sample Munlanlwell13791_FD_192502 | JGI IMG/M metagenome (GOLD analysis project Ga0265297, IMG submission 192502) | Leachate microbial communities from a municipal landfill in Southern Ontario, Canada - Leachate well 137-91 | ecosystem: Engineered > Solid waste > Landfill > Unclassified | place...
ACGAACACACGCAGCGTCCCCGTCTGCGCAAGGCGAAACAGTTCGTGGCTGCCGGCGGCGGTGATGAGTTGGCCAATGTCAGTCTTGCGTGCCGTGATGGTGCCGTCGAATGGCGCAAGCACGCGGGCGAAGCTTTTCAAGTTATCGAGCCGGTGGACATTGGCGCGCTCGGCCTCGACGGCGGCGGCTTTGAGCGCGAGGTCGGCTTTCTTCTCAGCGGTTTCCTGTTCGCTGACGCTGGCGGTTTTCAACAACTCCGTCCACCGCGCGGCAGTGGTCTGGGCCAATGCGAGACCGGCTTCAGCGCGGGCCAGTTCGGCACGAGCGCGTGCAAGGTCCTGGTCGAGTTCGGGCGTATCAATCTCAGCGAGAAGTTGTCCTGTCTTGACGTGCGTGCCGATGTCCGCCAGCCACCGCTTGAGATACCCGCTGGCACGGGCGTAGATCGGCGCTTCGACGAAGGCTTTGACTTCGGCGGGCAGCGCAATGGCGGCTTCCGGCCGGCCTGGCGCGGGAGAGACAACGGTAACGGTCGGCGTCGCCGTTTCGCGCGTTTCCTGCACTGTAGTCTGGCGCGCGCGCAAGCGGGGCATGATACCGGCGATGAATGCGACGACGACCAGAACAGCGACCACGAGGCCGAGACGGCCAAGACGGAACCGCGGTGACGGATGCGGCGCCGGCGAGTGACTGTCGAGAGGTGAGTTCATGGTTGTTGTGATGCGCGCTTATTCGATAGAGCGATTTCCATGTTACACAGAGGATGGGTTGTTGGCCATATTCGGCGCAAGCGGAGTATCGGACTCGCGCTGCCGGGATGTGACGTGCGAGCGGCGGTGCATGAAACTGAAGACGGCTGGAACGAACAGCAAGGTTGCAACGGTGGCCACAATGAGCCCGCCAATGACCGCGCGGCCGAGGGGCGCGTTTTGTTCACCGCCTTCGCCAAGGCCGAGGCTCATGGGCAACATGCCAATGATCATCGCCATTGCCGTCATCAGCACCGGTCTCATGCGGCCCACGCCGGATTCCAGCGCGGCACCGATGGAATCCAGACCGCGATGCAGCATGTTGCGCGCAAAACTGACGACGAGCACTGAATTGGCAGTGGCGACGCCGAGGCTCATAATTGCGCCCATCAACGCCGGCACGCTGAGTGTGGTCTGCGAAAGGAACAATCCCCAGATGACGCCCGCGAGCGCGCCGGGCAGCGCCGTGATGATGATGAAGGGGTCGAGCCAGCTCTGGAAATTGACAACGAGCAGCAGATAGATGAGCGCAATCGCCATCAGCAGGCCGACGCCGAGACCGATGTAACTCGTGCGCATCGTGTCGGCCTGGCCACGCAACGAAATGTAATGGCCGCGCGGCAAATCTTTCTTCGCCTCCTCGACCAGCGGCTCGATGTCGCGCAACACGTTGCCGAGGTCACGCCCACTGATGCCGCCGAAAACATCGGTGACCGGCGCGGAATCATAGTGCGAAACCACTGGCACGCTGGCGGTGCGTTCGAGGGTGGCGAGGTTGGCGAGAATCTGGCCGTTGCCCAGGCCGGGTTGACCGGTGCCGATGGGCATTGCTTGAAGCTGCTCAAGCGAGCCGATGGCGTGTTCCGGAACACGGAAGTTGATGAGGTATTGGATTCCGTTGCTGCGGTTCAGCCAGTAGGTAGGCTGGACCTGGCCGGTGCCGCTGAGGCTGAGCAGGACCGAGTTGGAAACGTCCCGCTCCGTGAGGCCCACGTCAGCGGCCTTGGTGCGGTCCACCATGATGCGCAGCGAGGGCAGGTCGGCAGGCTGCTGCACGCGCACGTCCACAACCCCTGCGACGTGGCGGATCTTCTCGGCAAGCGCCGCGGCGATGCGGCGGTTCGCGGCCTGATCGCGGCCCGCGATCTGCACGTCGAACGGAGCGGGCAGGCCGAAGTTGAGCGTCTGGCTGACAATGTCCGCCGGCAGAAAGTAAAACAACGTGCCAGGGAACTCGCGGTTCAGCCGGGCACGGAGTCGGCGCACGTAGTCGTCGGTGGGCGCATGACCGTGTTTGAGAGAGACAAGAATATCCGCGTCGGCGACGCCGATGACACCGCTGTTGCCGTAGGTCAGGTTGATGCCGGAATTGTTGATGCCGATGTTGTCGAGAACGCCGTGCAATTCCTTCGCAGGCACTACTTCACGGATGACCGCCTCGACCTGGTCCACCAGCCGCGCTGTTTCCTCGATGCGCGTGCCGCTGCGCGCGCGCAGGTGGAGCTGGAAGGTGCCGGCATCCACCGACGGAAAGAAATTCTCGCCGAGCTGCGTCACCAGCAGCCATGAACCGACGCAGAAGAGCAAAAAGACACCGCAGAACGGGCCGCGTTTCTCCAGACAGGTCGCCAGCAGCACGCGGTAGCGTTCGCGAAAGTGAAGGAACGCGCGCTCGAAGCGAAGCTGGATGCGCATGAACGGCCGCATCCAAAACGGCCCGTGGTGATGGTCGGCGTGCGTGCCGTGGAGTTCCACGCCGCGGTAGAACCACATCACCAGTGTCGGCACCAGCGTGCGTGAGATGATGTAGCTGGCGATCATGGCAAAGACGACCGCCTTGGCCAGAGGAACGAAGAGATACTGTGCGACGCCGGTCAGGAAGAACATCGGGACGAACACGATGCAGATGCACAGCGTGGAAACAAAGGCGGGCAACACAATTTCCCGCGAGCCGATGATGATGGCATCTTCCAGCGCAATACCCGCGGTCATATGGCGGTGGATGTTCTCAATCGTCACCGTGGCGTCGTCCACAAGGACACCGACAGCCAGCGCCAGACCGCCCAGCGTCATGAGATTGATCGTCTCACCCAGCGCGTGGAGCGCGGCGATGGAACTGAGCACCGACAGCGGGATCGAGAGCGCGATGATGAGCGTGCTGCGCCACGAGCCAAGAAAGAGCAGGATCATCACCGCCGTCAGCGCGGCAGCAATAATGCCTTCGCGCAGCACGTCGTTGATCGCAGCGCGGACGAACAGGGACTGGTCGGCAAACTCCTTGGCGTCAATCTCCGGCGGCAGCCCGCTGAGAATGCGCGGCATGACCGCCTTCACGCTGCGAACCACGGCCAAGGTCGAGGAGACGCCGGTCTTATAGACTGTCAATAACGCGCCGCGAATACCGTCCTGGCGGACGATGTTTCGCTGCGGCAGATAGCCGTCGCGAACCTGTGCCACGTCGCGCAGATAGATCGTCGCGCCGCCAACGGTCTTCACAGGCAGATCGTTGAGTTCTTCCAACACCCGCGGGCTGGAGTTGAGTTCGATGTTATATTCGGTGGCGCCGATCTTCGCCGTGCCGCTGGGGAGGATGAGGTTTTGGGTGTTAATGGCGTCCACCACGTCCTGCGCGGAAAGGTTCTTCGCCTTGAGTGCGGTGAGGTCGAGGTCCACGGCCACGAGGCGGGTCTTGCCACCGTAAGGCCACGGGACCGACGCGCCGGGCACCACCGACAGGCCCACGCGAATCTGGTTCTGCGCGAAGTCAAAAAGCTCCTGCTCAGAAAGCTTCTTGCTGGTGAAGCTGTATTGGAACACCGGCACCGTGGAGGCGCTGTAACGGATCACCAGCGGCGGCGTCTGGCCCGGCGGCATGACGCGCAACAAGGTCTGACAGATGGCCGTGACCTGCGCCACGCCTGCATCCACCGGCGTGCCGGGCTGGAGGAAGATTTTGATGACGCCGAGGCCGTTGTAGGAGTTGGACTCGATGTGCTCGATGTCGTTGACCGTGGTCGCCAGCGAGCGTTCGCAGATATAAACGATGCGCTGTTCGACCTCCCTGGCGTCGAGGCCGCTGTATTGATAGACGACGCTGACCACCGGGATGTCAATGGAAGGAAAAATGTCTGTGGGCATGCGCATCAGGATGAACGGCGTCAGCAGCAGCAGCAGAATCGCCGCCACCACAAACGTGTAGGGCCTGCGCAAAGCTAGTTCGACAATCCACATATCAGTTCAGATAAAGTTCGCCGGGGCTCGTTGCCGGCCGTCGGCGTCCGGCGCTTATATCAGGTTCGGCGGATACTGCCAGTAGAAGTTTGTGCGGAGGAATAAACGAGGTGGGGAAGTGGGGTGAAAACTACGGACTGACGACGACGCGGACGTTCTCGGCAACGTAACGGTAGGAGTAGAGCCAGCCATTGGCGACATACCAGACATCCTTGCGGTTGGCGACGTGAGCCAGATGCTGCATCAACGTCGAGCCGCGCACGCCTTCCACGCCGGGCCGCGGGTCATAGATCACGCTGTTCAGGAAACGGTCGGGATGCCAGAGCGCATAGAAAATCCCACCCGCGTCGTGGACGCGGTCAAAGCCCTCGTTCAACTCCGCGACATCGGCGGCGCAATAGCGCGCCCGCGGCTCGCGGCGCTGGAAGATGGTGTCGTAGCCCTTGGTATTCAGGCCGGCCACGCCATAGAAGTTGTACGCCTTGTTCCACGTCGCGTAACCGTTGCTCGTGGGATTATCGAGCCAGTTGAAACCGCGCAGGAAGATAAACTCACTCGCCGCAGTGCGCTGCTGCGTCTCGTCCCCATAGCCGAAGGTCAGGATGTATTCGAGCACATACTGGCCGTAGGGAAACTTGCGGAGTCGTCGCAGGATATCCTCGCGACAACCGAGAATTTCATTCTTGTACCCGTGGATCAAGTAGCCGGCCTCCTTGGGGTGCGTCCAAGCGTGGACGGCCGGTTCCCAACTGCGATCGCCCCGGTCCAGTTCCTGCTGCATGTTCCGCCAGACGGCGTCACCGCCGGCGGCACGGCTGTTGATGGCAACCGAGAGAGGCAGATGGAAACTGCGGCAAACGTGCACCGACGCCTGGTAGTTGTCGGAGTTGTCATTCGTGACGCCGCGCCAGGGCGCGCCCGGATGCGCCCACGGGTTGCAGCCCCAGTTGTCGTTGGAGAGCGTGTAGGCCGACTTCCGCCCGTCGTAATACTTCGCCACCGACTCGAACTTCGCCGACCCGACGCCCGCGAACTTCAACCGGATGCTGTTGCCTTGTTTGAACCCAACTGAGACATAAGCGCGTTTGGTTTGCGCGTCGAACCGCACGCACTCCACACCATTGAAGAAGTCGGCGGACATCTTCTTCTGCAATGCCTTCCAAGCGCCGGATTCCCCGTCGCATCGCAACACCCGCGCATCGCGCGGCAGATCGGATAACTCGAACACATACGTCGCGGGATACTGGAATCCGAACTTCTTCTGCATCGCCGCGTCTATCGAGACCACGAACGTAGCCTCCGCCGCAGGCGGCGCGGCGCCCGCAGTGGAAGCAGAGACCATGCACAGCGCCAGAGGCAGAGAGAGAGCCGCGTATCGTTTCATAGATGTCACCTGAGTCGCGCCAAATACAAATGGATCGGGTTAAGGGAATCGAACCCTCGTCATTTGCCATTCCATCATAACTGGACTCCTCTTTTCAAACCACTTTGAGAGTCAGTCGGTGGCCGAGGTTGATGTTGACTGATCGTTTGGGTTTTGTCCACGGTTAGCGTAACGGTATGCCACGAACTTCAACACTCTTTGGGCGCGGCATCGCTTTACGGGTTCAGGGAAAATGGCTGAGAAAGTTCACTTGGACGAAGCGCGCGGGGGAGGGTGGTACGCAGGCACTTTGTTCTTGAAGAAGCCGATACGCAAAGCCTCGACGAGCGGCTCGTTGAGCAACAGCACGGGATTGGCAGCCGTACCGTCGAGCGAGTAGAAGTTCGATCCTCGGGCCCCTTGGACCATGCACAGGCGATACTGGGTCAAGATCGCCTCAAGGTCGCGCCGCGTGCAGCTATCGCCATCCTTGACTTTCGCGTAGATGCAAAGCCCAGGCAGAATTCGTTCCAAACGGGGATCGACCGTCTTCCACTCCTGAAGTTGCTTGGCCAGCACGTCGTCCTTGGGCGTGTAGGCCATGGGGACTACATAGTCGACAATTCCCTCTCGAATCCATCCGGGCCAATCCTGAAAGACGCTGTCGGCTGAGTCCAGTGTCGCGAACACGACCGCCGTGACCTGTGCGCCGGGCTTGGCACGCTTGGCGCGTTGGTAAACGTCGCGCACCAGTTCGGTCACGCCGGACTTGCGGTATTCAGCCCACTTGTTTCGCTTCAGGTTGAGCTGTTCCAAGTCGATCTTGGTGTCCTCGCACAACAGAAGGTCGCTGGCGCCAACGGGCTGGACGCTTTCCAGCCGGTTGATGTACTTGGCCGTCTTGCTCATCCCCAGTACGCGCTGGATGGAGGCGTTGCGGATGGCGTGAACCGGGCCGTCGATGACCACCAGAATTCCACCGGCGCGCACGAAGCGCTCCAACGACTGGGCGAAATCGTCGGGGATCATGTACACGCTGCCCAGCACTACCAGCGACCCAGGTGGCAGCTTGTCCAGCCGGTCTTCGCCGGTGATCACGGCGCCGTAGCCGAGCTTGCGCAATGCCTCGGCGGTCTCTGCGGTCTCCTTGCCGCCGTAGCGCAGGCGGTTCGGCGCGGTGTCCATGACGAAGACTTTGTCGCGCGGGGCATGCCACTGCCGCAAGGCCCGGCTCAAGGTTTCGGCGACGGGCGGCAGCGAAGATCGCAGGGCGTGCCAGTTGAACAAGAGGACGTGGCCCTTGTCCAACTCGTTGGTGGCCACCGCCGGCGTGCCATCAGAGAACTGGGCCAGAACCTTGGCGGTCGTGGGCCCGGCCACCGGATTGCCGGCGATCGTCGATGCGAAAGGAAACGATGCGCGTTGGAGTTGCTCGATCGGTCCGCATCCGTAGCGCGAGGCAAACTCGGTCTGGCAATGCTTGCAGTAGCAGATCGCCGGCCCGTTGTAGCGGATGAAGTCGAAGTGGATGCCGTCCAGATCATAGCGGGTGAGGGCCTCGATCATCAGGTCGCTCTGAAACTTGCGGACCTCCGGCTTGCCCAAGTCATACCACAACGGCCCAGCCTCGCCGCCGTTCTGGACGACCCAATCGGGATGCCGGTCCAGCACGTGCAGAGGCGTCGGGTTACCGTAAGCACCGTTGACGAACCAGGCGTGAACCTCGATCTGCCGACGGTAGCACTCGCGAACCATGTATTGCAGCGGGTCGTAGCCCGGCTGTACACCATCGAGCATCGGACAGAGTTGTGTCTGAAAGGATGCCTGCCCGCCCCAGTACCAGACCAAGAGGAACACGGCATTGAAGTTGGCCCGCTGGAGCTTGTCTACGCAAGCGTCGGCCTCCGCCGGGGTCCGGATGAAATTGGCGTGCATCCAGATGCCGCGGAGCTGAGGCTCAGCCGCCAAGCTCTCCCTGCAAATGCCAATCGCCAGCAGCAAAAACATCAATGTCGAGAGTCGAAAACGAGTGCAGGTTTGCATCATAGTGGTCCTTGAAGCAGATAGAGTCGCAGCCCTTGGTGTCGGCACGGTAGTAGTGACAGGAGTGGATTCACAAGCCAAAAACACCTCGGAAAAATCGAGGGCAAGACATGATCTGCGGCAACTCGGTCGCGTCCTCGACCCGTTCACGGTCGCGCCCTGTTCGACTTGAGAAACACAACGCCTGGCTTGGTCAACTCGGCCAGCACCAGTCCGGCAAATCCGGTGGCCGTTGTACTGTGCAAGCCCCACGGCATATCAGGATCGCAGAGGATGCCAATCCGGGCTGCAAAATCAGGAGTGCACAAGAAGACCGTCGCACGTCGCACGGCCTCGGCCACCTCGGAATCATGTGCCATGCTGCGATTGTACTCGAGGAGCACCAGCGGCATGGCCGCAGCCTTCGAGTTGGTCCAAGGATCGGCCGCCGGCCACCAGACGCCGCCCGCGCGCGCAGTCAACAGACCCTGCTCACCCTTGATGTGCCATGCATACACCTGGCGAATCCTGGCCTTGAGGGCCTCGTCGGCAGTCCAGTGCCACACCCAGAGGATTGCCTCGTGATAATAACAGATATCGCCAAAGTTCGTCACTCTGAGCACCTGTGCACGGGCTTCTGCGTGGTGGTGATGGATGGGCCGTCCGTCGGGCTGCCAGTTGTCCAGGAGGAAGGCCGCGGCACGCTCGGCAATCTCCAAGTACTTCGGCTCACCCGTGATCGCGTGCAGTGCACAGAAACTCATGCCTTGGGTCCCGGTGGCCACACTGTAGGGCACAGTCATGTCCTTTCCAGACCATCGGCCGTTGGTGAAGCCGCCCGAGGGCAATTGCCAGCGCGCGGCGTACTGGTCGCTGAATTGCCGGAGGGCGTCGCGGTAGACCTTCTTGCGCACGTCGTCGACATAGGGATACGCGACGGCTAGGCAGCTGGAGATCGAGCCGACGTCCGCCGTGTTGGTCGTTCCATTTTGCGCGCGGTCGATTTCCTTTTTCGTCCGGTGGGCCACCGGCTTGTTGGAGAAACCCGACGACCAGGATCTGTTGGGAAGCTGCTCGCTGACCAGCTTGTCCAGAAGCCGCGTCACCGCGTCCAAATATTTCTTCTCCCCGAAAATGTCGTAACCCGCCAGGAGCGCGCGTGCCGGATAGGCCGAACGATACCATTCCGCCGAATTCGGATTCAGCGACCCGCTCTCCATTTGGTGTGCCACGAGCCAATCGCAGAAGAGCTTCAATGCCTTGGCCGCATCGGGCCGGGCAGCGGCATCGATCTCGGCCAGCGTGGGAATCTCTTTGGACGGGCCCGGTGGAATCGCACGATGCGGGCCGCGTTGGCTGGGGCCTCGCACGATCATCGACGTCACCGCGAAGTTCGCGTCCTCTGTGAGCGGAACGATCTCGATCCGCAGTCGCTCGTCGGTCACTTCGGCTGGAAACACCTTGGTGACGAACTTGCCCTTGGCGGTTGTCAGCTTCTCCGCAATAACCTGTCCTTGGGTCAGGACCTTGAACGGGCCATGAGAGTAGTCGCGATCGCCAAAGGTGATCTCCACTTCGTAGCGGCCGTTGTCCAATCCGATGGTCAACTCGGCACGTTTCCCCTGCACGAAATCCCGGTTCAGCAGATCGTCGTCGCCTCGATCTCGCATGCCGAGCTTCCGTCCTTTCCAGAAGAACCGGTCGTCGGAGGACTTACCCTCGACGGGCAGAAATCCCTTCGCGCAGGTTGCGGCGGGACCGAAGTCAACCTGGTAAACAACGCCCGGTCGGTTGTCACCGCCCAAGGCCAACCAACCACTCCCCACGGTCGCAATCAGGAACGCACACGTTGTCAGTTGTCGGGTCATCGAGAAACTCCTTGCAGATATCAATGTGACCGGACTCATCTTTTCGAGCCACTTGAAAGTAGTCTGTGACTATGGTTGATGTTGACTGATCGTCTGGGTTTTGTCCATCCCCGGCGCAGATTTTGCGATTCAAACGTTCATCCCGGCTGGCTCGATATGGCGACGTCACGTCATCGGCCAATTTGAAATGGTGTTCGGCATGGTTTGTGATAGATTTCCTTCAGTATCGGTTGGAACCGCGAGACCTTGGAAGTCTTGCGACCATGAAAGAACCCGTTACGAAAGAGATTCTTCGTTTGGACCGCGAAGGGTGTTCTGCATGATGACCATCCCGATCCGTGTAATTCAGGGAGGTCCTGTTGTCAGGGTGTTGACGAATGAGTAATTCAGGCATCAAGACCCGTTCCATTTCACTGCCAGTTGCCATCCTGGCGGTTGCGGCTGTGTATGCTGTGGTGGCCAAGGTGAGTTTCCTGTTTACGATTCCTCCCGGCAATATCACCCCAATCTTCCCAGCCGCTGGAGTGGCACTTGCTGCCGTGATGCTTTGGGGACGGCAAGCTCTGGTCGGAGTCTGGCTCGGGTCTTTTGCGGCCAATACCATCTCCTTTATTGACGGCTCGATGCCGTCTGTCCATACAGGGCTGACAAACTTTTTGGTAGGGGCATTTATTGGTCTCGGCGCCATGTCTGGCGCGGCAGCGGGGGCATTCCTGGTGCGGCGCTTCTGCAAGGACGAACACCCGCTGCAAAGCGGACGGACTGTGTTGATACTGGTTACGGTCGGCGCGCTTGGCTGTTGTCTGATCAGTCCCACGTTCGGGGTGCTGGGTCTGTCGCTGGGAGGAAATATTCCTTGGGAACGGTTTGGCTATTCCTGGGTGACTTGGTGGGTGGGAGACGCATCCGGGACTCTTGTAGCCGCGCCCCTTATTCTGGCGTGGCAGCATCGCCACCCTTTTCGCAAGAATGCCCGGCGCATTCTGGAGGCGGCCGTGCTGGGCGGGGCGACTCTCTTGGTTTGTTTCTTTGTCTTTTTTCAGAACATGCCTTTCGAATATGGACTTCTGCCGTTATTGCTCTGGGCGGCATTTCGTTTCGGCATGCGCGGCGCGTCAACTGCGGCCGCCATCATCGCGTTGCTTGCCATCATCGGCACCAATCGTGGCAGCACTCCATTCGTGGGGGGAACGGTCAATGAATCACTCTTGCTCCTGAATTCATTTTTTGGGGTTACATTTACCTGCGCACTCTTCATGGCGGGAATGATCGAAGAACGAAAGCACGCGAATGAAGAGTTGTGCAAGCTGAACCGGGCGCAGCGGACCATCAGCGAGTGCAACCAGGCGTTGATTCACGCCACGGATGAAACGACGCTGTTGAACCGGGTTTGCCGACTCGTGACGGACATCGGTGGTTATCGGCTGGCGTGGGTCGGCTTTGCTGAACAGGACGCAGACAAAACGGTGCGGCCCGTGGCTCAAGCGGGCTTTGAGGAAGGTTATCTGGAAACGCTCCAGATCACGTGGGCGGACACTGAGCGCGGACGCGGTCCCACCGGCACCGCCATTCGGACCGGCCAGCCGTGCACGGCTAATGCCATCCTAACGAATCCCAACTTCGCTCCGTGGCGAGCCGAGGCACTCAAACGCGGCTACGCTTCCTCCTTGGTCCT
>Ga0265297_10011371_pt1 | contig 10908 bp, 20 predicted proteins | sample Munlanlwell13791_FD_192502 | JGI IMG/M metagenome (GOLD analysis project Ga0265297, IMG submission 192502) | Leachate microbial communities from a municipal landfill in Southern Ontario, Canada - Leachate well 137-91 | ecosystem: Engineered > Solid waste > Landfill > Unclassified | place...
TAGGCAGCCTTCTTTGTAACGGAGTCTGTCCTCCCTCGAAACCTGGACCTTTGCCTCCACCTGATCTCGCAAGCTGCCCTTTATGGCCACGACATGAAGTTTTACCATGACCAGAACCCTCTCCTCGTCCTACGCGTTTTCTTTTCTTTTTAGAACCTTTTTTTACGTGTAAATTACCTAATATTGACATTTGTAAGAACCCTTCGCGTTTAGATTATTATTAATTGATTATTTTGACCAAGTGATTAATTTTAGTGACCATGCCACGAATCGCTGGGGTATCATCGAGTTCTTTTTCATCATTTAATTTTCTCAATCCAAGCCCTCTAATTACTTCTCTTTGCTTTTGGTTATACCCTATATTGCTTTTTATCCATTTAACTTTAATTTTCTTCATCGTTTCAAGCACCTTCATAAATTAATTATTTGTTGCTTTTTCTTCGATTGAATTACCTTTTTTTATGCCTCTGTGAGACATATATTCATCTTTATTCTGCAATTTTCCAAGACCGTTAATTGTGGCTTTAACTACGTTGTGAGAATTGAAGCTCCCAATCGCCTTGGAAAGGATATCCTTGATACCAAGAGATTCCATAACAGCTCGTACTGGTCCGCCAGCGATAACTCCCGTTCCCACTGATGCCGGTTTCAATATTACAGTACTCGCTCCAAATTTACCTTCAACTTCATGTGGGATAGTTGTATTTTTCAAAGGTACTTTGATCAAATTCTTTTTAGCTTGATCTCCACCTTTTCTAATCGCTTCTGGAACTTCGTTTGCTTTTCCCAATCCAACACCAACATGACCATTTCCATCACCAACAATTACCAAGGCAGAGAAGGAAAACCTTCGTCCACCTTTAACTACCTTAGCAGTTCGGTTAATTGAAACCACGCGATCTACAAAACCTAACTCACTTGTATTAACTTGCTTCAATGGAACCTCCGCAAAATTAGAACTTTAATCCTGCTTCTCTAGCTGAGTCAGCAAGAGCCTTTATCCTGCCATGGTAAATATATCCACTTCTATCAAACACTATTTTTTGAATATTTTTTTCCAGGCACCTTTTAGCAATCAATGCTCCGACAAGCTTTGCTTCGTCAGATTTTTTTATGTTTTCGTTTTTATCTGACGAAAGTTCAGAATCAAGCGTAGATGCAGCAACTAAAGTACAGCCGATTTCATCATTAATGACCTGAGCATAAATATGCTTACTGCTTTTAAAAACCGCAAGCCTTGGCCGTTCAATGGTACCTGACACCCTTTTCCTAATTCTGGCTTTCCTTTTAATTCTTTGATGTTTGGTATTTAATGAAATTGCCACGTTAAATTACTCCTGATAATAAAAAGTATTTATGCTGCCCCTGTTTTCCCAACTTTTTGTTTAATTCTCTCACCCGCAAATTTTATTCCCTTAATTTTATAAGGATCTGCGTGTTTTATTGAACGAATCCTAGCAGCAATTTGTCCAAGTTCTTTTTTATCAGAACCCTTTAATTTTATTTTATTTTTTTCAACTGAAGCTTCAATTGTAGTAGGAATATTAAAAACAACAGGATGAGAATATCCAATATTGAAAATTAAATCCGAGCCCTTTTTTTCGACTTTATACCCAACACCGCTTATCTCAAGATTTCGCTCAAATTGCTTTGTTACTCCAATGACCATATTGTTAATTATTGCGCGGACCATACCATGTTTCTGCTTTACTGATTTTATCTCGCTTTCTCGAGATACAATTAGATTTTCCTTTTCTATTGCGACTTTGATTTCCGGGGGTATTTTAAATAACAAACTCCCTTTAGGTCCATCAACTTTAACACTGGAATCCGCAATAGTCATTTTGACATTAGAAGGAATATTTATTGGTTTTTTTCCTACTCTGGACACGTTATTCTCCTATTCCAATCACCATATTGTAGCCAATAGTTCGCCACCTAATCCTGCTTTTTTGGCTTTTACATTTGTCATCACACCCTTTGAGGTGGAGACAATTGCAATTCCAAACCCATTTCTTACAAAAGGAATTTCTTCCTTTCCCATATAAACTCTGCAACCTGGCTTGCTGATTCGTTTAATTTGATTGATTATTGGCTTTTTATCATTTCGGTATTTAAGCTGGACAAAAATGCTCTTGAACGAGTCCGAAACACCGATTTTGTAGCCCTCAATAAATCCTTCTTCATGTAATATTTTCGCTATTCTCTCCTTTAAATTTGAGTAGGGAACCTCAACTATGTCATTTCCTACTCCCAATCCGTTTCGAATCCTTGTAAACATATCAGATATCGGGTCTGTCATTCCCATGTCACTTGCCCTCCACTCACCAACTTGATTTAACAACGCCAGGGATTTGTCCCCTGAGCGCTAATGTTCGAAAGCAAATACGACACATATCAAATTTCCGTAAATAGGCCCGAGGCCTACCACACAACGGACACCTGTTATACTTTCGTGCAGTAAACTTCGGAACCATTTTTGATTTTAATTTAAGACATTTTTTTGCCACCTATGTTTTCCTCCTAATTCTTTGTTAATTTCTTAATGGCATTCCAAGATATTTTAAAAGAGCTCTAGCTTCATCATCTGATTTTGCAGTAGTAACAATGGTTATATTCATTCCTTTAATTTTTTCGACCTTGTCATAGTTTATCTCAGGAAAAATAACCTGTTCCTTTAGCCCCATTGAAAAATTTCCTTTTCCATCAAACGAGCGAGAAGGAATACCTTTAAAATCTCTAACTCTTGGAAGAGCAACATTTACAAGTCTGTCATAAAATTCATACATGCGATCATTTCTAAGAGTAACAGTTAAACCAATAGGGACACCAGCCTTCAATTTAAAATTAGCGATTGCTTTTTTTGATTTACGAACAGAAGGTTTTTGCCCTGTAATTGCCGCCAATTCCAAAGAAGCAACGTCAATCACCTTTGGATTTTGGATTGCTTCTCCTAAACCCATATTAACAACTATTTTATGAATTTTCGGCACTTGCATAACACTCTTATAATTAAAATCCTTCATGAGCCTTGCCACTATTTCTCTTTTATACAGTTCCTTTAATCTCGCACTCATAAAAAAACTCCTTTGCCCAGAGAATTATTAAACGGGTTCTCCACACTTTCTACAAAATCTGACCTTTTTCCCCGCATCATCACTTTTATAACCAACTTTAACTCCGCGATCACACTTTTTACAAAATAAAGCTAAATTAGAAACATGTATTGTACCTGATTTTTCAATAATCCCACCCAAAGGAGTCTGTTTGCTCTTGCCTCTTTTTATATGCTTTTTAATTATATTCACACCTTCAACAGTTACTCTACCAGAAGTGATTTCTACTGATTGAACCTTACCCTTTTTTCCTTTATCCTTCCCATTTAAGATTTTTACAACATCTTCTTTTTTTATCTTCATGATCACTTCCATCCATCTAATGGTTTATATAAATACAAGTTTCTATTTTTGTTAAAGAACTTCCGGAGCGAGCGAAATAATTTTCAAAAACTTCCTTGCCCTAAGTTCTCTTGCAACCGGTCCAAATATACGAGTACCGAGAGGTTCATTAAATTGGTTGACCAAGACAGCAGAATTATCATCAAATTTCAAATAAGATCCGTCAGTTCTAAAAATTTCCTTAGAAGTCCTAACTATAACAGCTCGATATATTTTTCCCTTTTCTACTTTTGAATTCGGAATCGCTTCTTTTACTGATACTATCAAAACATCTCCTACGGAAGCATATCGCCTTTTTGTACCACCAAGTACTTTGATACAAAACAGCTCTTTGGCACCAGAATTATCTGCTGCATTTAATACCGATGTCATTTGTATCATGATAATCTCCGATTAACGCTTAAAGGTGTAAAAATCAACATAGTATCAATCTATATCCTTGGTCTGTTCAAGAATTTTAATCACTTTCCAATGTTTTTTAGAACTAATAGGTCTTGTTTCAGTAATAATCACGCTATCCCCAGTTTTGCACTTATTTAACTCATCATGCACATGAAACCGATTCCGCTTAATAATAAACTTCCGATACTTTGGGTGTAAAACTCTTCTTTTAATTTCAACAACAACGGTTTTTTGCATGCGGTTACTAATAACTATCCCCGTAAATGTTTTTAATGCACCAAAACCGATATTTGCCTCGTTAATATTACAATTATCCATGATGCTTTTTATCCTTTTCACAAATGATCGTCATAACCCTACCAATCTCCCTTTTGATATTCTTCATTTTTACACTGTTCTCTAATTGACCGGTAAAATGCTGAAATTTAAGATTAAAAAGCTCTGCAGAAAGATCCAATACCTTGCTCTTTAATTCTTCTGTTGATTTTTCACGATATTCTTTAGCCTTCATATGAACTCGCTCCTTGCAACAAACTTGGTAGTAATCGGAAGCTTATGAGAGGCTAAGCGAAATGCTTCCCTCGCTAACTCCTCTGTAACTCCTTCCATTTCATAGAGAACTCTGCCAGGTTTTACCACAAATACCCAATCCTCAGGAGCTCCCTTTCCTTTCCCCATCCTTGTTTCAAGGGGCTTCTTAGAGATCGGTTTATCAGGAAATATCCTTATCCAAAGCTTTCCACCCTTTTTAACAAACCTACTGATCGCAACACGCGCTGCTTCTATCTGTCTACTTGTAATCCATCCACATTCAGTAGCTTTTAATCCAAAATCACCAAAGGAAAGCGTAGCTCCACGATAAGCCTTTCCTCGCATCTTTCCCTTTTGCTGTTTCCTATATTTTACCTTAGTTGGCATTAACATCGTAAAAACTCCATATCTCTGTTAATTTTTCATTCTCTCTCAATTTTATTGCCAAGAACTTCACCTTTGAATATCCAGACTTTTATTCCTACCTTGCCATATGTAGTGTTTGCTTCGGCAGTTCCGTAATCAATGTCAGCTCTTAGCGTGTGCAAAGGAACCCTCCCTTCACGATACCACTCACGCCTAGCGATTTCAGCACCAGCAAGCCGCCCAGAAGCCATGATTTTAATACCTTTTGCACCAAACTTCATAGCTGTAAGAACACTTTTTTTCATTGCTCTTCTAAAAGCAATTCTCTTTTCTAATTGCGCTGCAATACTTTCAGCAACCAACACGGCATCAAGTTCCGGCTTTCTAATTTCCTGAATATTGATATTCAACGTACTTGTGGTAAGACGTTCAATATCCTTTCTAATACTTTCGATCCCTGCGCCTTTTTTGCCAATCAAGACACCCGGCCTGGCGGTATAAATATTTATTTTTGTTTTTTCAGCCGCTCTTTCAATAGCAATCTTTGAGATACCGGCGTGATAAAGTTTTTCCTTAATGAATTTTCTTAATGCAATATCTTCGTGAATCCATTTGGAATAATTTTTTTCGTCTCCAAACCAGCGTGAATCATATGTTTTCACTATCCCCAGACGAAAACCTATTGGATGTACCTTTTGACCCAATTTCCATCCTCCTTATACGTAAGCTTACTATTTATCTTTCAAAATGAGTGTAATATGTGTAGTCCTCTTTAATATTCTATTGGCCCTTCCCATTGACCTAGGCAACCATCTTTTTAATGTAGGTCCTGCATTAACAATAATTGATTTTATCACCAAGTCATCAGCATCTATTTTTTTATCCTTTTGTGTTGCATTGGATACTGCAGAATTAATAAGCTTTGACAGTGGTTTGCTGGATGATTTTTGGACAAATTTCAGTATTGCAAGCGCCTCGTCAACACCTTTACCTTCGATTAAATCAGCAACACTTTTTACTTTTCTTGGTGATGTCCTTAAATATTTTAAGTTTGCTTTAACAATCATCTCCAACTCCTTGTATCCAACCTGTTAACAATAATTATCATCTACTATTTCTGACCTGGAACCTCTTTAGCTTTTCTTTCACCTGAATGCATTTTAAATATTCTTGTAGGAGCAAACTCACCCAATTTATGTCCAATCATATTTTCTGTAACAAAAACAGGGATAAATTTGTTGCCGTTGTGAACTGCTAATGTGAATCCAACCATATCGGGGATAATTGTCGATCTTCTAGACCAAGTTTTGATCACTTTTTTCTGACCGCTTTTTACGGCTTTCTCAATCTTTTCAACTAAATGAAAGTCAATAAATGGGCCTTTCTTTACCGATCTACTCACGGGATTCTCCTTAACTAGTTAATTACTTCCTTCTTTTAACAATAAATCGCTGAGTGCGTTTGTTTAAACGTGTTTTATAACCCTTTGTTGGCTGCCCCCAAGGTGAAACTGGATGAGGATTACCCTGACCGGATTTTCCTTCTCCACCGCCATGGGGGTGATCAACCGGATTCATCACAACACCTCTGACCGTGGGTCTAATTCCGAGCCATCTTGATCGTCCTGCTTTACCAATTCTTATATTTTCACTTTCAATATTACCCACTTGGCCAATCGTTGCATAACATTCAATCCTGACAAGTCTCACTTCACCAGATGGCATTTTGATTTGAGCATATTCACCCTCTTTAGCAAGTAACTGGGCCGCTCCCCCTGCAGATCTAACAAGCTGTCCACCTTTACCTGGTTTCATTTCAATATTATGAATCATTGTTCCAAGTGGAATATTTTTCAACGGGAGCGCGTTTCCAGGCTTTATATCAGCTAATTCGCTTGTAATAATATTATCTCCAATTTTCAACTCAACTGGAGAAAGTATGTATTTTCTAATACCATTACGATATCTGACCAGCGAAATTCTTGCGGACCTATTAGGATCATATTCGATTGATTCAACTATCGCCGGAATTTCTCTAATTGCTCTTTTAAAATCAATAATACGATAATTTTTCTTATGACCACCACCTTTATGCCTTGTTGATATCCTTCCTTGGTTATTTCTACCAGCTTTGCTATTCAGTTTAACGATCAGCTTCCGGGCAGGTTTTGTATCGGATAAATCAGAAAAATCAAATCCGCTCATTAATCTGCGACCAGGAGTAGTTGGCTTATAATATTTTATTCCCATAAAAATCTCCTAAGCTAAATGCCGAAAAATCAGGAACCACCAAGAAAATCTATTTTATAACCATCTTTGAGTGTTACTATTGCCTTTTTTACATTCTGCCTTTTTCCGACGGATCTCCCTACTTTTTTAATTTTTCCTCTAACTATATAAGTCCGGACTCCCTCTACTTTAACCTTAAATATTGTTTCTACTGCTTCCTTGATTTGTTTCCTGTTTGAGGTCAAAGCAACAAAAAACGAAACTTGGTTATTTAATTCCTTAGCGATATTACTTTTCTCAGTAACAATTGGGCGTTGTAAGATTTGATAAATATTTTTCATTTTTTTAAATTCCCCTCAATCTTTTTCAATGAGGTAACAGTTGTAATCAAATAGTCATATTTCAACAAATCATAGACATTAATTCCATCAACCGCCAAATATTTGATATTTTTAATATTTCTAACTGATTTCTCAAGATTAACATTAGTTTTTTCATCAACTATCAAAGCATTAGAAATATTAAAATTCGATAGGATTTTTGTAAACTCCTTAGTTTTCGGTTCATTAAACTGGATATCATCAAATAAAAGCAGCTTATTTTCTTTGATTTTCAATGATAAAGCCGATTTCAACACGAGCTTTTTTGCTTTCTTAGGCATTTTTAAAGTGTAGTCTCTAGGATGTGGCCCGAATACAACAGCACCACCAACCCAAAGTGGCGAACGGCTTGAACCAACCCTTGCCCTGCCTGTACCTTTTTGACGCCAAGGCTTTTTCCCGCCTCCCCGTACAAATCCACGTGTTTTTGTTGAGGCATTTCCTCCGCGCCTTTTTGCCAGTTGCAAATTAATCATTTCGCTGAATAATTCATGGTGAGGTAATACTGTGAAAATATCATTGTCGAGTTCGAGTGAACTGACTTTTTCTTTTTTTGTATTAACAACATCGAGTGTAAGCATTTTGGGCCTCATTTACTTTATTTCCACATCCACACCAGCTGACAAATCGAGCTTCATCAAAGCATCGAGTGTATGTTGGGTTGGATCATGGATATCAATCAATCTTTTATGGACGCGGATTTCAAATTCTTCTCTAGACTTTTTATCTACATGAGGAGATCTGAGCACACAGTATTTGCTGATATCAGTTGGAAGGGGTATCGGCCCGGCAACTTTTGCTCCAGTATTCCTAGCTGCTCTAACAATTTCTAAGGCTGATTGATCAAGCAATCTATAATCATATGCCTTCAGCCTTATTCTAATTCTTTGATTTATCATAACAACCTCGATACTATAAATTCCAACAATTAATTAATCCTTTTACTCAATAACTTCACTTATAACGCCAGCACCCACTGTACGTCCACCTTCTCGTATCGCAAACCTCAACTCCTTCTCCATTGCCACTGGTGTTATCAGCTCTATCTCCATCTGCACATTGTCTCCGGGCATCACCATCTCTGTGCCAGCTGGCAACTTCGCATTTCCAGTTACATCCGTCGTCCTCAGATAAAATTGCGGCCTGTATCCGTTGAAAAATGGCGTGTGCCTCCCGCCCTCTTCCTTTGTCAGCACATACACCTCTGCCTTAAATTTCTTGTGAGGCAATATACTCCCGGGCTTCGCTATCACCTGCCCTCTCTCTATATCTTCCTTCTTTATACCCCTCAGCAATATTCCCACATTATCCCCAGCCAATCCACTGTCCAATATCTTCCTGAACATTTCCACCCCTGTCACTACCGTCTTTGCCGTCTCCCTGAACCCGATTACTTCCACTTCATCTCCTACCAACACCTTTCCTCTCTCTATCCTCCCTGTCGCCACTGTTCCCCTGCCGCTTATGCTGAACACATCTTCCACAGGCATCAAAAACGGCTTGTCTATATCCCTAACCGGATCCGGGATGAAACTGTCGCACGCATCCATCAGCTTCAATATCTGCCCGCACCACTTGCAATCTTCCTTCCCGCACGAACACTCCATTGCCTTCAATGCACTCCCGGCTATTACAGGCACCTTCTCCCCGGGATATTTATATCCGCTCAGCAGCTCTCTTACTTCCATCTCTACAAGCTGCAACAGTTCCGGATCATCCAGCTTGTCCACCATATTTAAAAATACCACCAGCGCAGGCACGTTAACCTGTCGCGCCAATAAAACATGCTCCCTCGTCTGCGGCATCGGTCCATCCGCCGCACTCACTACCAGGATCGCTCCATCCATCTGAGCCGCCCCAGTTATCATGTTCTTGATATAATCAGCATGCCCTGGGCAGTCCACGTGTGCATAATGTCTCTTTCCTGTCTCATACTCAGCATGATGCACGTTGATCGTAACGCCTCTGGCTTTCTCTTCCGGCGCATTGTCGATCTCGTCAAAATTCCTCGCTTTCGCCAGCCCCTTCATTGACAATATTTTCGTTATCGCTGATGTCAGCGTTGTCTTCCCGTGATCCACATGCCCTATTGTCCCAACATTCACATGCGTCTTGTTTCTTATGAATTTTTCTTTCGCCATCGTAGGCCTCCTTCTTCAAAATTCGTTTTTCATTCCCTATTACAGCAAGGTTACATCGGCTGCCATCGACTCCATGGTATTTCTGGAGCCCACGACCAGATTTGAACTGGTGACCCCGTCCTTACCAAGGACGTGCTCTGCCAACTGAGCTACGTGGGCACCTTCCCCGGATCCCGAAAGATTATGGAGCGGGAAACGGGATTCGAACCCGCGACACGAAGCTTGGAAGGCTTCTGCTCTGGCCAGCTGAGCTATTCCCGCCCTCAACATCTGTTCAACAATCAAACTGGTGGAGAGGGGTGGATTCGAACCACCGAAGGCAGTGCCAACGAGTTTACAGCCCGTCCCCTTTGGCCACTCGGGAACCTCTCCTCCCTTTGCGTTTATCAGGTCTTTGCCGACCACGATGAACCTCAACTGGAGCTGGCGATGGGACTCGAACCCGCGACCTGCTGATTACAAGTCAGCTGCTCTACCAACTGAGCTACGCCAGCAAATCCCCCGGTAATAATCCGAGAGTTCAAAGCGAGCTGAATCTTATAAATTTATATTTATTCGATGTCAAACAGAAACAGTAGGTTAATGTTTTCTTGCATTCACTTTTCAAAAAACTATACTTGAACGAAAGAATAGGAAAATCGCAACGAGGTTATATTTGCACCGCCTTCGAGCAATAGTTTACATGGTCATCATCCTGGCTGTTTCCGGAGTCGCTTCTGCCACTGAAAGCCCATCGGTTAAAAAGGTCCACAACATCCGGCTTGGAGCCGGATGGTACGCATCCCCTTCAAACGGCGTTGGAGTAGGCGGTTGGGAAGTCGGCGCTGCATATCATTACAATCTCTTCGAATATGCTTTTCTCGGACCAGCCTTTTATTACACCGGAATGTCGGGACAAAAACTATTAACCGATATGCTTTTTTACGGGGATACCCCAAAAGATACCAGACTTACAATCCAGCAGATCCGACTTGGCCTCAAGGGTTCTTTCAATCCCATCATCAAATTATCGCGCATAAAATATTTATGGCCATATTTGGGACTGGATCTGGGGCTTGCGGCAACTTTCATAAGCGACGAGGGCAACACCATCACCAAAGTGTCCCAGAAATCAGCTGATTTTTATATAAAACCATCCATAGGTGTCCTGCTCTTTCCAAGAATACCTTTCACGGGTTACCTTGAATTCGGGTATAACTTCGTCCCGACCTTTGCTTTCATGGACAAGCAATTCAACTATTACGGATCTCCAACCCCTATTGGTTCCGGTATTGGAGTAGGCGGTTTCGTACTTGAAGCCGGTCTTTCCGTTATGTTTTAAAGGTGGATAACTTATGAAAAAAATATATCCACAACTTCTGTTTTTCATCCTGGTTTTTCCCTTTCTATTGTCCTGCGGAGG
>Ga0265297_10011372_pt1 | contig 10907 bp, 13 predicted proteins | sample Munlanlwell13791_FD_192502 | JGI IMG/M metagenome (GOLD analysis project Ga0265297, IMG submission 192502) | Leachate microbial communities from a municipal landfill in Southern Ontario, Canada - Leachate well 137-91 | ecosystem: Engineered > Solid waste > Landfill > Unclassified | place...
TAAGACGGTAGGAGATTAGTATACAATGCTTAAGATTGATCCTCATGTTCATTTGCCAACAAATCCAGAAGAGATGGCAGGAGTCTTATGGCATTATGTAGAGGAAGGTTTCAAAGCCATAGTTGTTACCCATAGAGCAACAGCTGATGTTGCCTGGGCAGCAGAGAAAATGGTCAGCAGTAGGAAGATACCTCTTATCATAGTTCCTGGTGCTGAAGTTGTTTCTTCTGAAGGGGAAGTCATATCTGTTATTGGAGCTGTTCGCCATCACATAATAACTGGTGGTATGCCAGCACAGCATTTGGTTGACTTTATACATAGTCGTGGTGGACTTGCATTCCTTTGTCACTCAAGGAGGGTTCCTAAAGACCTTCAAAGGGTTGATGGTATACAGAGAAAATACTCTCACCATGGTGTTCAATCATATGGTGACTACTTTGAAATAGAAGGTGATGCTAGGACTGATGAGGAAGTCATTGCTCTTCTTCGCAATCCAAGTAGAGTAATAAACTACTTCAAAGATACAGTTTCTCCAAAACTCCTATTCAATGGAGTTTATGATAGAGGGGCAGTTAGTGTTGTCATTCCTATCCACAATTGTCCTGACTTCCTTGAATCTGCTGTAGAGTCCCTCAAGACAACAAACTATCAAAAGATGAAGATAGTTCTTGTAGACAATAATTCTACTGACCCTGGTATAAAGCCTCTTCTTGATAAGTATGAGGAAGAAGGCTGTCTTGTTATACGCCGGAAGATCAATGATGGATTTTCTAAGTCAGTGAATATTGGCTGTCGAGCTACAGATGCTGAGTTCCTTGTTCTCTTTAACCAAGATGCTGCTGCAATTGATCCTGAGTGGATTAACAATATGGTTGAGATGTTTGAGGAGAAACCTCGTTGTGGAGTTCAAGGTGCTAAACTCATATATCCTAATACGAATATCCTCCAGCATATTGGACTAGAGTTCCCAGAAGGCTGTGATGGTAACCATAGGTTCTTACAGCAATCAGCTGATATTCCTGAAGCAAATATTTCCTGCCAAGTATCGGCTGTAACCGGAGCAGTCTTTGCTATAAGACATTGTGTATTCGATGAGCTTGGTGGGCTCTCAGAGGAATATACAATGGGATGCGAGGATTCAGACTTCTGCTTCCAGGTTAGGGATAAGTTGGGGATGCAGGTCTGGTTTAACCACCAAGTGTTATGTTCTCATGTAGATAATGGAATCAAGAAGCGAACACTTGGTAGTATGAATCTAGTGAGAACTTCTAGTTCTGGGTTTCAGCCTAAGTGGACTGACTTCCTCCGAGCGTTACCTGAACAAAATCGTGACACAAAGATTGCTTTTGTCCTACCTGCTTCTGGTATGAGTGGTGGTTGCAAAGTTATCTGGTCGGTTCTTAATCACCTTGTCTCTAGGGGATATAATGCTTGTCTATATACACTAGATGGTAGTAGGCCAACAGACTTCCCAGTTGACTTCAATACTTATCCTTTCTCTGAACTCAGAGGGGACAGCAATCAGGTTCTTGTTGCTACTCGATTTGATACTGCTTATGCAATAATGCCAATTGAGGCCAAGAAGAAACTGTATGTGGTCCAGCACCACGAAGTGATTATGGCTGCTCAGTGCGGAGCTACTGAAGAGTTCGTTCGAGGAAGTTACAGACTACCTGATCTTGATATAATAACTATAGGAAGTCATTTACAGAAGATTCTCAAGGAAGAATATGATCACTACTCTGACATAGTTGATGTTGGTCTTGACTGCACACTATTCAACTTTGAGGGAAGGGTTGAGCAGGAGTCTCCTGTTCGCATTCTCTTCTATGGAGCAGGACAATCACCTTGGAAGGGATACTACGACTGCTTAGATGTTCTACAGATGGCATCTGAGAAGTATGGGTCTAGGATTTCAATAAGTTGCTTTGACAAGAATATGACTAAGCCAAACGTTCCCTACATATCTAAGCATTATCGACCAGAAACTCAGGAAGATGTTGCCAAGATATACAAGGAACATGATATATTCATTTCTCTTTCTCATGGAGAGGGATTTGGGATGACTCCTGTGGAGGCTCTAGCTTCAAAATGCTCTGTTTTGGTTTCTAACCACACAGGTATGCAGCAGTGGGCTAAAGATGGAGAGAATTGCCTTGTATCAAATTATAAGGACAATAAGGATGCCTTTAGCAAGCTGTGTAAACTTATTGATAATCCTGAACTTCGTATGAATCTTGCTGAGTATGGTTCGCAATCAGTTAGAAAGTATGATTGGGGACTTGTTGTTAATCAGTGGATACCGCATCTTTTGGGAGTGTGATGTGAGAGTTGCTCTTATTGGATATTATGATACAGGAAATCTTGGTGATGAGATTCAGAGGCAAGTAACACAGAACGCTCTGGAGTGTGCAGGTCACAAGGTAAAGGTCTACACAATCGGAGATTCTTTGAATGATACTCCTTTTATAGAATCTCCTGAAAGCATTCTTCGGTTGAATGAAGAATGTGATGCTATAGTATTTGGTGGGTGTCTTCTTATACAGATACATCAAGGGTTGATCTGGTCTAATATCCATCTTCTTGATAAGCCATATTACATCCTTTGCTCTGGATCGGAGTTTGAGGGAGAACCAACTAAAGAATACAGAGACTTTATTGATAAGGCATCTGCTGTATTCTGGAGACATGAAGTTTCTTATAGAGCAGATTGTGTAGCAGCTGACCTTGCTTATGCTCTACCTCGTCAAGAAGTTGAACTGTGCTCAGAGGATACTCTTGTTATAGCTGCTGGTATGCTTAACTCTAACTGGGAAGAGTTAATCAAAGTTGCAAATAAGTATGATAGAGTCATTTATCTAGCTACTGACTACAATGTGACAAGAAGAGGGACTTGTGATCTTAATATCTGGCAGAGACTTGTTGATCAGATAGACGGTATTGAGCTTGTTGCTCCTAGGTCACTATCAGCAGCGATAAAGGTTATGCAGCAGGCAGGGTCTATTCTTACAAGTAGAAGATACCCTGCCTTAATTGCTGCCTTATCAGGGATTCGACCTGTCATCTATCCAGGCAATCCTCGTATACAGGATGTTCACAATACATTCTGGGAACCTGAGATGCCAGAGACAGAAGATGAAATGCTTATGGCTTTGGCAGCTGCACAAGACCATCCTATTGAGTTTATGGAGTTGGAGCCTATTAGGAATAGAGTTCAGCTTACAATAGGAAAGTGTATTGAGGTTATGGAGTATATTCATGCACATAGATGAAGAACTTATTAAAGCGGACTATTGGCGAGCAGTTATGTATTCCTCTTTGAAGGAACAACTGGCAGGACTTGGTCTTTCTGGATCAGGAGTTGAGTTTGGAGGGTCCAATGGGATAATACAAAGTTATTGTCCTGGAGTGTCTTGGGAGACAAGGGGCTACCCTCCTTTCAATGTTCTTGATTCATCTTCTTGGGACAAGGAATGGGATGTGGTTGTTCTCGATCAAATACTTGAACATGTTGAAAGACCATGGGAAGTATTTGACCACATAGGGAGAACCTGTAAGACTGCAATCATTACTGTTCCTTTCCTTATTGGAGTCCACCCTTGTCCGACAGACTACTGGAGAATGACTCCTCAAGCAATTGAGATGCTTGCAAGTCCTCATTTCTCTAAGATAGATACAAGGAGCTGGGGAAACACAGAAGTGAACTTCCTTCACTCTGAGTATGATATAACTGGTGTGATGATGGCAAATACTGAGGAGCGAGTTTGGAGAGAGGGTCTGGAGTCAAATGATGAATACAAACCCTTCGTCATTTGGACGGTTCTCTCCAAATGATGAATAAGTATATTGACCTTGTAAGACCATATACAATGGTTGGAGGAAGTGGGCTTGTCGCTCTTTGGAATCAGGTCAAAATACTTGACGACAATGAGATACCTGGTTCACTTGTTGAGTGTGGTGTGTGGAAGGGTGGCTGTGCTGCCCTTATGGGCTTATCTCATGAGAAGAAGACCAGGACTATACATCTTTTTGATAGTTTCGAGGGTCTTCCTCTTGCTGATCTTGAAAAGGACGGAGAGCAGGCAGTTAGAGAGTCAGGGACTTGTAGAGCGACAATTGATGATGCAAAAGAAGCAATGAAAGTCGCCGGATACCCTGATTCTCTTATCTGCTACCATGCTGGTTGGTTCAAGGATACTGTCCCTATAGCAGAGACAGGACCAATTGCCCTTCTTCGACTTGATGGTGACTGGTATGACTCAACACTTATATGTCTTCAGCATTTATATCCTCTTTTATCTGTAGGAGGATTTTTGGTTATTGATGATTACGATCACTGGCCAGGGTGTAGAAGAGCAGTCGATGAGTATTTTGGATCAGACTTCCCAAGAATGATAAATTGTAGTCAGTGGCACCATACTGGAGACAATTATCAGCCAAAGACTTTTGTGAAAGATTAGGAGATAATATGAATACTGGAGAAAGAGAAATGCCTGCAGTCCCTGGAACTACTGAAGGGATAGATATTCAGCATATCCAAAGATATGAGTTTGCCAAAAACTTTGTTAATGGCAGAACTGTTTATGATGCTGCTTGTGGGTGTGGATATGGTAGTATAATTCTTGATGCATCAGAGTATGTAGGGATAGATCGAGACTCTGATGCAATAGAGTTCGCAACGCGGTATTATTCTTCTGATACTGCCAAATTCATCAACCATGACCTTCAGGATATGGGTAGCTTTGACCAATTTGATGTCTGTATTAGTTTCGAGACAATAGAGCACCTTGAGGAACCTCACAAGCTCCTTTCCTGGATTTCTGGGGTCTGTGATCTATTTGTGTGTAGCTCTCCAATCAAGGACAGTTGCCCTCAGAGTCCATTCCATGTGGTAGAATACTCTATTGAGGAGTTCAGGAGTATGCTCCAGAAATACTGGAACAATATTGACTTCTTTGTTCAGGATGGTATGACAATAAGGTATCCTTGTCAGCCTTCTGATCTTGGAAATGTATTGGCGGTGTGCTGGTGATATCTATTTGTGTAGTCACACACAATCAACTCAATCATACTCAGAAGTGCCTTGATGCAATTCTTAATTGGACGGATGTTGAGTTTGAGCTTACAGTGTGTGATAGCGGTTCTTCTGATGGGACTCCTGAGTTTCTATCGAGTCTCTCTGAGCGGCAGCTACCAGGGAAGATTTCAAAGTATGAGTTTGTTCTTTTCTCCGAGAATGTTGGTGCTGCTGTTGCATATAATGAAGCCTTTACAAGATCAAAGAGCGATGTTATTGTTCGCATAGACAATGATGTTGTAGTTCCTTATGGCTGGGCATCGAGACTTCTTGAGGTTCTAGGTTCAGATCCACAATTAGGTATGCTAACTACAGAACTTGTCTGTGATACAGAGACTGAGATTGGGGTCTTTAGTGGAAGGATTCAATATGTTGAGCAGCCTGTGTGGCACGATTGTGGAATCGGGTCTTGGTGTATCGCAATGCGCAGAGAGATGTTCAACCAGGTTGGAATGTATAGACCTCTCTTTGGCGTATACGCTCTACAGGATAATGATCTTGAGAAAAGGGCGCAAAATGTTGGGTGGAGACTTGGGACACTTCTTGGATTGAAAGTTCGGCACTTATACTCTATGGAAACTCCTGATGAAGCTGAATATAACACTTGGAAGATTCAGCAATATAATTCCCAGATCGAATCGTGGAATACTATATGGGGAAAAGATAATCAGGATGTTCCTATGGAGTAAAAGTGGATAGGTGATAACATGGGATTGGTTACAGTCAAACAAATAACAGATTTACTCCAAGATGTTGAAGACTTCGACATTGCAGATTGGTCTGACAATGAAGCTCTTGATAATGGAGCAGGACTCCTTGAAGTTGCCGATGAATATGCTCAGCCATACTTTGAGGAGATTCTGTGTAAAGGTAAGACATTTGACTATGCTACCTATACAGAGCTTTATGATGGAAATGGCCTCTTCAACCTCCGGCTTACGAACAAGCCTGTTCAGGAGATACTTTCTGTTACGATAAATGATGAGGCACAAGACTTAACTGAAATCTATCGGTATACCAATAGGATAGCTCGGAAGGTTGAATTCCCTATTGGAATGCAGAATATTCAGGTGGTCTATAAGGCTGGGTATGAAGCTGCTCCTAAGCCAGTTATTATGGCTATAGCGATGCTTACTGCTATGCACATATCAAGAGTTGTTGGAGGTGGTGGTGATGCTCTATCAACAAGCATCACTGCTGGTCCAATAACTTTGAAGGAAGCCTTCTCTGCAGCAGGAAAGTATGCTGCTAAGATTTCATCTTGGAATCACCAAGTTAATCTTACTGCTCGGAGATATGGTGGAACAAAGATTCTTAGTAAGCCACGAATGAAGAGTGACCGCGAACGGAATTATGATCCAAGAACAGACTCCTTTGTCTAGTTCAGGTTGAACAATCTTATGGCTAATGTAGGGCTTTATTGGAAAAATAAACTTAGAAGGCAGCTGACCAAGGTGGCTTATGATGTAGTCACTTATGGATATGAAACAGCACCGACTAAGTGCCCAGGTGCCTGGTCAGAAGATTCTGAAGAGTATGATTTTGAGGCAGACACTGCTTATCACCTTGCTAACCCTGAAGCAGAAGTTTGTAGAAATGGTCTTCTTGGGACTATAGTTACTACAAATGTAAAGGGTTTCTATTTTGACAATCTCAAAGAGTCTATGATTATAGAGTTGGGGATTGGAAACTTAGATGAAAATGAAGGTGTGTTTATAGCAGATGGTTATGTCAATCTTGAGAACATAGTAACAATAGAGTATCCTACTGGGGTATTCTATCAATTTGTATTCAAGAGAGATATAAGAGTTGGCACAGAGGTCATTGCCCAGTATGGTAAGGTTCGCAAGTCAAATGGAGTTCTGTGATGTCAAGGCGTCCCTCGGAAGTCATAACTGGGATTCGGACTTCACATACCAAGGCAAGAGCTTCCTTGGACAGCATGGTTACAAGTGGCGAGTTCATGTCTGCTCTAATTGATGAACTAAGAAAAGAAGCTCCCTCATTTCTTACCAAGTTTATAACCCCAAGAGCTTTCACTATAGTCAGACTAAAAGATGGCTGGAGTCTACTTCTTCATAACCATAAAGATGAAGGCCAACTTCTAGCATATTGGAACTTTGGAATCCCTCATCCTTTCCGTATCCCAAAAGTTGGTAACAAGAAGTTGTTCTTTCCTGCTCTTGGAATTGTTAGAGAGAATGCTGTCCACCCTGCAGTTGCTCCTGACAAGTTTATCTACAGAGCTTGGCATAGAGTCCTGAATAGATATACTATGCGGATTAAGAGAGAGATAGAGAGGTCATTTAGAAGTGGCTAGTATAACAGAGAAAGACTTCATAAATATCGCTGAGTCCGCAGTTAAGACCTATATAGAGTCTGTCTTTTCTGGCAATGCTCTTGTAGAGGTTCGTGTGGGGTTTCCTAACTTCACAAATAATACACCTCTACAGAAAATATATGTTACTGTTGACTTAGAGGACTCCGACTTCTCAGCAAGTGGATATGATAACATGCTTGATGTTGATAAATCTAATGGCGGGAAAGTCGAAACCAGAGGAAACATGGTAACGGCAGTTTTTGGTGTTGATGTGTGGAGTTCTCGTGGTGATGCAAAGAACCCAAGTAAGTCTGGTGGCAAGGCAGGCGGCAAGAGATACTTTAGTTCTGTTACCAGAGCTTTTACTACTGATGAAGATGACTTCTATGCTCTTTATCCTGATGCAGATATAGAGTCATTCTCTCACAAATATAATCGAGCACCAGAGAACTTTGATGCAGCTGATATTTACCAGGTCCATGGGGAACTGCAGCTTTCTTTCCCTATCGAGGCGATTTAGACCGTTTGCGTCCGAAAAACGAGCGTGAATTCACGCGAATGCAGCCCCTTTCAATCCTAATCCGACCTAGAATACCTCCGGTTTAGGAATAGAATCTAGGAGATAACGCCATGGCAAAGGTAATTGAAGTAAAAGATGATGAAGGAAAACATCATGGGTGGATGATCCATTGCCCCGCTTGTGAATGTGGCCATCAGTTTGATGATAGGTGGACTTTCAATGGTGATATGGATAATCCGACGTTTCGAGCTTCTATGCTTGTTCATGGTGATGATTATCGCCATCGCTGTCACTCTTATGTGACTGATGGTAAAATCGAGTTCCTCTCAGACTGTGGTCATGAGATGGCAGGGCAGACAGTTGAGCTTCCTGATTGGAAGAAAGACCTATTTGATAAAGACCCTATCCCTTGTGAGAAGTGTTCAATTGCTGAGGGCTGTAAGAGACATGAGAATCCAGCAGTAATTGGGTGCCTAAAAGGCAAATTGATAGAATAATGTAATTTCAATATATGTCTATCCTACTCCTATGGGTGAGATGTTGTAATGGAGTATAAGGAATAGACGATTATATGTAGCAACCCAGAAGGAGGTGAAACAAGTGGGACTTGACACTGCGAATAGGCAAGTCAAGCGTGGTAGACACATGCGTGTCTACGTTGGTGAGGAAGGACCGATTGCTGGTGTGCAGGCATTTGAGTCAACGACTACGCAAGGCGTAGACCGCTTTGGCGAATACGACTCTGACGAGCAGGTGGTTGATACCCAGGTTCCAGAGAACAATGGCTTCATTGAGGTCTTGGACTCTGAGAAGATGGACCTCTATCGTGCTCTCCAGGCTCGTGCCACTGATGCGGAACTCGTTGATGCAGACCTGAGCAACTTCGGTAGTCCTTGGATTGCAGTGAATGTCTGGAACAAGAAGCGGACGAAATATATCGCTTCTGCGTTCGTCAAGAAGCCAACATTCACAAATCAGCCTTTCACCACCGCTTTGAATGACGCAACTATGCTACGATTCGAGTTCGGCGCTGCTCGGTTTACCAAGCTGCCGAACAAGGCCGTTGCAATAGACACGTTCATCGTCACAGCGGGACAGGCTGGTTCTCTCCAGGTCACGTTGTCTCTTTCCAAGACTGCTTTGCAGCTCTCCAGAGTCTTTAGCAATCAATATGTCCTAGGATGTGTTGAGAAGCAGAGTCTCGGTGGGACTCCTGTGGAGTATGAATGGGTAGAGTTGACTGTGGTCTCGTCAACATCAAACAGCGTCACGCTGGCCCGTGCTGATGGTTCTGTCTTTGTCGAGAGCAATAAGATAATGGTTTACTACCCTTATTCTTCTGTTCTCGAAACGACAACCTGGCCTGGCGCCACCACGTAAGGAGTGACATGAGGGTCTCAGGAACCCCACAACTTAATACAGAAGAGATTGCTCTCTGCATCCCAATTTCGGAATCAAAAAGCTATAGTTTTATGGATTTCGCAAGAGGGATTTTTGAGCTGGATTATCCAAAAGATAAACTTCACATAGTTTTCTCGTTGGATAATTTTTGCGCAAAAGAAGTTGAGAAGAAGATCGAGAAGTTCATTGAGCATTGGCCTTTCCCAAAGAATTGTTATGTAGTAGAAACAACTCTAAAAGGGAATGATCCAAAGTGCTCTGACATAATTCCTTGGAAGACAAGGGCGAGCTATGCAGCTCAACTTCGCAATTTGTATACCCACTTTGTTACAGATCGTTTGGGGTGGGTAGACTACATATTTTCTGTTGGAAGCGATATTGTTCTTGAGAAGGATTCTCTGAATGTTCTCCTAGATATGAAACAGGAGATAGCCTCTGGGTTGTATGTAAGTAGAATCCAGCACCGACCTCTGGCCCTCAGTTTTGAGGATGGCAAGTGGTCTTATGATGAAGTTGATCTTAACTCCAATCAGCCGTTCACAGCTGATTGGTCGGGGCTGGATTGTGCTCTCATACGTCGTGAGGTTTTCTCTAAGATAAACTGGGATAATTTCACAGTAGATAAGTATGGAGTAGGAGAAGATGGCTACTTTTACCTTGAAGCATGGGAGAAGGGCTATCAGCTTTGGATAAATCCGCGTGTTAAACCTCTACACATACAGGATGATGGGCAAGCAATTGCTGCTCGTCCTGTCCCTTCACTCGGTCTGACAATCTCTTGTCCTAACTGTGGGTGGAAAACAAAGCTCGGTAAAATCTGGAAGGACATCGAAGTTGGTTGTGGAAATTGTAAACAGCCATTTTATGCTGATCCATTCTGGGTGGAGCGAGTTCTTGATGAAACCGCAGAAGGTGCAGGAGTTTCAGTATCTACCATATAACGAAAGTGAGGAACATGATTCCCATGGCATCAGAAGACAAGCAAGAAGTAACACAAGAAGATGTTGAGAAAGTAATAGCAGCAAGAGATCCAGAGAAGCTAACTGAGGAGGATGCAGACAAGGTAATTGAGGAGATAGTTGATCTCCAAGGTCGCCGCCCTGTTCCTCTGCCTAATGGTGAGACTCTCTTTGTTCGGAACCCTCGACAGGGCGAGGAAGAAGCTGCTGAAGCTGCTTATGCAAGAACGCTTTTCAGGGTTCACAAGGAAGATGGACTTCCATATATCTCCCAGGTAGCAAGGGATATCCTTACTATGGTTGATAACCCTGAAACTTTCGGCATTCGAGAGAGAAGTGTTATCAATCAGAAAGAGATTGAGGAAACAATTGCTGCTAATAAGGCTCTGATGGATGCCTGGGAAGAAGAGAAGAAGACAAAACCAAAGGCAGAGAAGCCAGAGGAACTTGAAGCTCCAGAACCTAATATTGATGAAGGTTCTGATGCTTTGAAGGCAATCCTCTCTGATACAGAGATAGGGCCATTTGAGAAGACCCAAGCTCTGATGAGATGTATAAGTGGAACTGAGTTTGCAAATCTCGTTATCCATTGCGCAGAGTATCGAGCAGGGAGAGCACGAGTTCGCAGAC